>Ga0182011_10000170_pt1 | contig 53912 bp, 43 predicted proteins | sample 711E1DmetaG_FD_120481 | JGI IMG/M metagenome (GOLD analysis project Ga0182011, IMG submission 120481) | Permafrost microbial communities from Stordalen Mire, Sweden - 711E1D metaG | ecosystem: Environmental > Terrestrial > Soil > Wetlands > Permafrost | place: Sweden: Stordalen | collected...
GAGGCAAGTTCATTGAGAAGAATTTGATAATCTTTTTTCGGGTCTTTGCTGAAGGATTCAATAAGGAACACCAGTACGCGTGTGCGTTCGATATGACGGATAAATTGAATACCAAGCCCCTTTCCTTCGTGCGCGCCTTCGATAAGTCCGGGAATATCGGCAAGAACAAAACTCTTCCCTTCCGCGTAGCGGACGAGACCAAGATTCGGTGTGAGCGTCGTAAACGGATAATCTGCAATTTTGGGTTTGGCCGCGGATACAACCGAGATAAGCGTTGACTTACCGGCATTCGGAAAGCCGACAAGCCCGACATCGGCTAGGAGCTTGAGTTCAAGAATCAGTTCACGTTCCTCGCCCGGAGTTCCCGGTTCAGCAAACCGCGGAGCTTGATTCGTCGGTGTGGCAAACTCACCGTTGCCTCGCCCGCCTTTCCCGCCATGGGCAATTATGAACTCATCGCCATCGTTCACCAAATCGGCAATCGTCTTTCCCTTCAACGCGTCCCGCACCAGCGTACCGCAAGGCACTTTCACAAGCTCATCCTTCCCCGATTTTCCTCCCTGATCTTTTCCTCGTCCATTTTCCCCGCGTTCAGCTCGATAGCTGTGTTTGTATTTAAAATCAAGCAATGTATTCAATTGTCTGTCCGCACGAATAATAACACTACCTCCACGGGCGCCCGTGCCGCCATCCGGTCCGCCTTTCGGAATATATTTCTCATGGCGAAAGCTGATGCATCCATTACCGCCATCACCCGCTTTGACAGAAATCCTTGCTTCATCGATAAATTGCATAATAAACCCGTTTCTGAAAAACTGCTTGCTTATGGTTTGGCACTGGTTGAATGAAAATGGGCAAACAACTTATCCGTAAATTTTATCGCCTCTTTGCTAAACGGATTGGCTTGATTCATTAAAAATAGTTTGTCGAGATATTGAGCAACCTCTTCCCAAGTCTGTAAAAGACTTATTTCCGTTATTGCCCCAAAAAAAGCCGGTTTATCATGAGCAAAAAGTTTCCGGACAATGGGCGCTCTTTCTTTAGCCGAAAAAGAACCAAGGATTTCCTTTTCCTTCATGCCGGGTGTCAACACACGATACTGTTCATCGTTCTCGCCAAAGATGAGAAGCTGTGCCTTCGGTTGCACGGATTTTTCCGCCGCGATTCCATCTTCGCTTGATTCTTGCATGAGACCGGTTCTCTCAACAATAACAGTCGATGCCGGTTCGCTCATTTGTTGCGTTGCGTCGGGCGGTATCAATGGCGATTCCGATACATGAGCAGTTGCATCTTCATTTCCGATTCGAACGATTTCTATGATATCTGCCAACCGGTTTGAAGTGATTTGTATTACCCGGTTATGATCGCGCTCGAATTCCAACCGCGTGTAGACTTCCGGATTTTTCTTGTCTTCAAAAAAAACTATAGCTGCATTGATTGGAAGCGTTTGTTGTTCAAATTCCACTTGCGGCACCATTTTACCTGACTCAACAAAATCAAACAAAGCCCGCGTCATATGAGCGAGCTCAAGACTGGAATGTCGGGCTACTACTTCATGATCGATCTTTTCTATCAGCGACTTGAATTCTTCATATGTCACCTCTGCCAATCCGTGATCAGCAATATACCGTTTAATCAATTCAGGGAAGTACGTATAATCGACGCAATACCTGAGACGTTTTTCGACGATTGCGGAAGCAACTCTGCGCTGATCGCCAACAATAAAATTCAAGAGTGTCCATTGCGGACGGCAGAGATAGTTGAATTGGAAATGGACCGATTCATCGAGAAGCGATTCAAATTCCTGTAAACTGAAATGATAATTCTGAACGAGCAATAAATCAATCTGTTCTTCAAGACTTCGCACTTCAGGAAGTGAATAGGAAAATTTTTTAGAACGATATTCCTTTCCCCTTTCCTGTGAGAGCGTCTTTTCAACCTCAGCTTTGAAGTACGCTTTTACCGCGGGATGAATTCCTGCTGAGAGTATTTTTTTTAAAAAGACACCGTCATCCTCGCCGATCGTTTTAATGCGGACAGCATGGATAATGGACTCTATTTCTGCTTCAAAAATGAAACCCATGGTGCCTTGCGAGATTGAGTGAATGAATCATTGTTCTATTTTTTTAAAATAGTTTTCACGCGGTCGATTTCTTTTTTCGCCGCTGTTTTAAACTGTGTATCAGTATCTTTCCGATCGATAATTTGCTTGTACATCGTTATTGCCTGATCGTACTTGGACATTTTTTCGTACGATTGACCGGCCATATAGTACGAAGTCGAGATCCAATCTATTTTGCCCCTTTTCGCAACAAGATATGGCACCTTCAAAAATTCAAGGACCGCCTGCTGAAATTCTCCCTTATAGAAGTACGCTTCACCGATGTAGTAACGGAGTTCGGATTCAATATCCGCATTGCCCGCTTCAATGAGACTTTGCAATTGCAGAATCGATTGATCATAGTACCCTAATTTCTGATAGAGCACACCCATATCGATTTTTTTATCGATGAGGTCCGAATCGCTTGGGAAACGATCGATGTACTTGCGTGTTAATTCCAAGGCACCGTCGAAAAGCTCCATTTCCTTGTAAGTCATAATCAAATTACTCATAGCAAGCGGAACTAGTTCGGGCGAGCTTTGTTCATTATCAAGAATGAAACGGTACTGTTTGGAAGCGTTGTCCCATTGTTCCAGGCTATAGTATGCATTGCCAAGACTCAACCGTGCACGTGGAAGAATCTTGTCGTTAGGAAAATTCCGCAGAAGAGAATCATATACTTGGACCGCCTGCTTCATTTTCTGATCCGATTCATACACACGCGCTATCCAGAAAAGCGCCTCCGGAACAATGCGTGTACCGCGGTACGAAAGAACAACATTGTCGAATCGTTGTTTCGCTTGAATAAAATCTTCTTTTCGAACTGAATATTTACCGCGTTCAAATTCATACTCTGCCGCATAGCTGTACGCGCCTGCATAATTCGCTTTAACAAATTCCACAGCACGCTTGTCCGCTTCTTTTATATTATCAAGACGGAAGTATGATACGATAACGCGTGATTGTGCATAATGCTTCAGACTATCATTTTGTATTTGCGATAGAGCTTCATGATACTTCACAATTGCAGTTGAATATTTTTCATTGCGAAACAATAATTCTGCCGTTTCCAGTGCTACCGATGCGCCCTGCCCGCCTGTCTTTTCCGTAACGCGGCTTACATTCTGCAAAAACATTGTCGCTGCATCAATATTGTTTTCTGCTTTTGCGATAGATGCAAGTGCATAGTAAGCCTGTCCGGCTCTTTCGGACATTTGATCCAGCGTCACATAATCTGTAAAATATTTCTTTGCCGTTGCATGGTCGCCGAGTTTTTCACTGCACACTCCCAGTTTGAAGACTATCGAACGCTCCAAGGCAGGATCACCGGTTACTGTAAAAAAATCCGCTTGCATCCTCTTCCATCCTCGTTCATACCAATCGAAAGCATTCTTGAAATCTCCCGCATTGAAATAAGCATCCGCTTTCAGTATGTCGATATTCGAATTCAGCGGGCTGTAGAAATATCGTTTTTCCAACAGATCAAAAAAGCCAAGCGCTTTTGTTACTTGGGCACTGTCTGCCGCCGCTTTTGCGAGGTATGCCGCTGCCTTTGCGCTGTACGGGCTATTGGGATTCTTCAAAAGAAATTGATTTATCACCTGCAGAGCGGAATCTTTTTCCATTATTTCATCAAGCGATATGCCGAGGTGATAGTATGCAGATGGAGCTGTTTCACGATCCGAATATTTTTCCAATAACAGTTTATAAGCCAGGATCGCACTTTCAAAATTCCTGGCATAAAAATATGAATCGCCGAGCATGAGAAGGGCTATGTCTCTACCGTGTGTACCAGAAGAACTCGATAAAAATTCCGTTCCCAGCTTTCTCAAGTCTTCCGCTTTCTCTGCCATTTGCAGGCGGAGTGTGAACGCAGCAACGACGGCTTGATCCGTGAGTTCACCTGCGGGAAAATGCACTGCTAATGAATCATAAAACGCAATGGCTTTAAAGATATATTCTTTTCCGCGCGGGCTTGTTTTCCCCTCCTTAAGCGCGAGAAGTTCATAGGACTGTGCTTGTTTCAACCATGCAGACGGTCGAAGGGTATCTTCCAAATCGACACTGAGCGCGAAAGAATATTGCCCCGCAGCAAGATGGTAATCTTTCAAATCAAAGAAGTAAATTTCTGCAAGCCGATACGCAAGATTACCTTTTGACTTCTGAGCTATCACATCGCCGATCAGCAATGCAAGTTTTTGCAGGCTTGCATCTTTGTTCCGTTGATCGAACGCTTTGATGAGCCGAACTTGTTTCTGCGCATCAAAAATAAATTCGCTGCTCGGATATCGCCGCTGCAAATTTTCGAACGCATCAATCGCTCCGTCCGCATCTCCGGATTTTTTCCTTGCTTCACCGAGTGCAAAAGCAGCATCATCAATCCATTCGCTTGCTGAATAATGTTCGCGTAGCCATTCGCAAAGATCTATAGCTGTTTTTGGATCGTTGAGTTCAGTGTTCGCGATGTTGGCGCCCTCGACCAAAAGTCGCGGTACATTCACATCCGATGGAAATTGCTGACGGTAGTAATTCACTAGTCGCAGAGCTTCTGCATAGTTTTTTGTTATCTTGGCTGCTTTATATGCACCAATGATCACAGCCCGCCGATCAGCATAGCCAAGACTATCGTTGAGTGCTCGGGAATAACACCGTGCGGCATTTACGAGATCGCCTGTTTGCTCTGCCGCGATGCCTGCTTTGTAGAACGCTTCTCCATTGCGTAATCCCCGAATTTCGCTCGCACGTTCAAACAAGGATGACGCACGTGAATACATCCGAACGTGATTGTTCGCCTCCGCCATTTCTATGTAGGCGTCTTGTCGCAGCTGTTTGGGTGCTTTGGAACTATCCTCTGCGAGCGATTTCCATCCTGCCATGGCGCCGTCTGTATTGCCCGCCATATTCTTTAACACACCCAATGTGAAGAGTGCGTTGTAATAGCTTGAAGTGGATCTGAAATTCTTGGCGATATCAGAGACGGCCTCTTCCGCTTCTGAATTTTTTCCTAACCCGATGAGAGATTGACTTAATAACAGCAACGCGCGCGCTTTCAGCTGTGGATCGTTTGTTGCTTCCACAACACGTGTACATTCCTGGCGTGCTTGTTCATACTGGCCTTCCGCATTAAACATTTCCGCTATCTTCAGCCTTGCCGGAAGGACTTCGGCTGTCGTGTATTCTTGCGTTAACAAGCGAAGAACACGGTTCGTATTTTCCTTATCGCCAATCTGGTCGTAATAGTCCGCTGCTTTTGACAGCGCGATCGGTGCAAACTTGCTCTTCGGATAAAACGTCTTAACACGTTCAAACGCCATCGCCGCTTCGCGTTCATTCTTCATCGCTGCATATTCCTCTGCGGCGTTCATCCATGCTTCTGGTGCCTTGCTGTTGTCAGAATATGCAAGAGCAAAATTTTGGAAGGTGAAACGTGCATCGTCATGTTTCCCGAGCTTGGATTGAGTAAGTCCAAGATAGAAATGAGCCTCAACACCTTGTGTTGCGTTGGGATACATACTGATAAACACAAGAAATTGTTCCAAGGCCAGGTCGTATAATTTATCGTTATAGAGATTCACGGCAAGCTTGAAATCGGCGTTCTCTTTTGAATCTTGTGCAAGCACCGGAAACGAAAAGAGACTTAGGAAGGAAAATATCAAAACAACTCGTTTCATTAATGAAAAATGTAGCCAATAATCATTCGATTAGCAAGGTTGGGGAACTATTACGTCCGACCGGCATTGACGACATGGAGGATCACAGAATTGGACCAGCGTATTGAAAAGATAGTTGGAATTGATTACTTTAATAAAGCTCTTTGCATCGATACAAGACGAAAGAACACCATGGTATGAAAAGGCGCTCAACAAAACATAAGGTCGTACAGTCAACCGAAAGATCAGAGATCTGGATTGTTGAGGATAATGTTTTTTTTAAAAATTGTCTCTTTGAATTGATTAACTATGAAACCGATTTAGTGTGCAGCCATTCATTTATTTCCTGCGAGAAAACCCTTCAACAACTGGAATTGGGCATACATCCAAACATTATTTTATTAGACATCGGCCTGCCCGGAATGAGCGGCTTGGAAGGAATACAGAAATTTAAACAAGTTGCCCCATCCACTCAAATTATTATTATTACCGTCCATGAAGACAGCGACAGTATCTTTCAAGCTATTTGTTCCGGGGCCGCCGGTTACTTACTCAAAGATTCTCCTGGAGAGAAGATCATCGAGGCAATTCACGATGTGCAGAAAGGTGGATCACCTATCAATGCGCAGATAGCGCGAAAAGTTTTAAAAGCGTTCGCCGCATCAAATATACCGTCTTCCGATTATGATTTAACCAACCGCGAACATGAAATACTTTTGCAAATGATTAACGGCTTAACGAAAAAGGAAATCGGCGTAAAGCTTTCCCTCAGTCATCATACCATTGATACGCATGTACGGAAAATTTACGAGAAACTTCATGTCAACAAACGGAGCAGTGCTGTTGCAAAAGCTCTCATGCAAAAAATTTTCTAATCCAGGGTTTCGGTATATTTTCCAAGTAATTTTTTCAAGAAAACGTTAAAATAATAAAAAATGAAAAATCACGCATTTGCGTGATACCGCTTTAGTGAGCTAACATGTATCTTAGACGTGCAGTTTGTAGCCCACTCAGGGTTAATGGAAACCACCTACAACGCTGTAATCCGAGTAGTTGGGATTTGATCTACCAAAAAAGTGAAACGCTTCATCTACAGCGTAAAGCTTGACGAAGCACAACGGGAAATGCTAAGTCGCAAGGGGTATTAAGAGGCGTAACAAATGTAAAGGCAAGGTTAGAATCGAATGATTCGCCTTGCCTTTTCTTTTTATTCAAAACTGAGAATTGAGAAATCAAAATAACGAATGAAGCGTGAAAAGTGTAATCTCTGTAAGGATGGCAAAAATTTCTCAAAGTGTTGCGAGCGATCCAAGAAGGGAATCTACGCAAATATCAAAGTCGTATCGCTTCAACGCTTCCTCGCGAGCTAAATGACCAAGTGATGAACGGAGGACAGAATCACTAAGAACGCGGTGTATCGCCCACGCCACCGCGGTTGCATCATGCGGATTTATAAGTAATCCTGTTTTACCGTTCGTAATAATCTCTGGTAAACCGCCCGCATTTGTTGCTATGATCGGCCGCTGCATTGCCATCGCTTCTACCACCACAAGTCCGAAGGTTTCAGAGAATGATGGAAGGACAAAAACATCAAGGGCGGCCATCAAACGAGGCACGTCATCTGTAAAAGGCAGATACTTCACATACCGTTCAATATCAAGTGTACGGCACAATTTCAACAAATATTCTTTATATCCATGTTCCCCTTCAGTTTCATCCCCGGCTATAAGAAAGATAACATTTGGGTGCTGCTTCAAAACTTCCGGTACTGCACGAAGCAGAATATGCTGACCTTTGAGTTTATCGAGCCGTCCGAGAACTCCAATAGTATTACCCTTATGAGGCAAACCGAAAAATGATCGAGCTTCATTTTTATTATAATGCGATGGATTAAATTGCTGGAGATCTGTACCGAGTGGTACTACTTTTACTTTATCCCGAGGAACGCGCGTATAGGAAAGCACATCTTCTTTCATACTCTGGGTGAGGGAAATCCAGAGCGATAGTTTCGAATACAGCCATGAGTGAATAAAATCACGCTTGTTATAGCGTGAATTCATTTGTTGGTAAAACACCAGCTTCACGTGAGGCCATATGACAGAGGCGATGGCTGCGAGATGAATGTCTTTCGACTGCATGAGGAGAACTAATTCGATCTGTCGGTCTTTCAGTTCACGGGCAAGGTGCAGCGCAGCCGAGAGATCACCATATTTCCATCGAGGTGTGATTGTGATGACGTGAAGGTTTGCTTCCTTTGCCCGCTGTTCCAAAGGCGATGATTTTGGAACTACGACAACTATGGAAACACTTTTTTTCCCCATTGCTTTCGCAATGCGAATAGTAGAAAGCTCAAGCCCCCCGCGGGCATTGGAAAAACAAACTAAGGCTATTTTTTTCTGCAACTGGACCATGCTATTTTGACGAATCGTTTTCAATCTTGTTTCATATGAGAGAGAGAAATAATTAAAAAAATATTAATGTGTGACGCTCAATTGTATGGTGTTTCCAAGCCGCTTTTACCAAGGAATGAGGAATTAATCCGGGAACAATTTGATTTTACAGGAAAATACACGACCTTGTACTCGTTTGATATTTATTGTTATTATTGAAAGAATTAACGATGGCAGATTCTCGAGTGCATTCATTTCATATCCCCGTCTTAGGACTGGCTTTTTCTATCGATACACCTATTCGTGTTGCAAGGTACGGTATATCATCTGTCATTTCCATTGTCGATGACATCCTCATCGAGCATATGCGGAAGCATTATGCGCGAATGTACGAACAAACCTATGATCCCATTACTGTACGGGATGAAGATTATCGGGCAAGAAGGATAACCGCATATCTCAATCTTCTTCACACTATCGTACAGAAACAAATAGCCGTTCTCAAAGCCTCAGCGTTTGAGAAAGGAAGCGAAATTGTGAAATATTTCGAAATGCTGCCTGAGGATTCACAGCTTAAAGCGCTTTATCTTCGCATGGTCAATGCGACTGACACCGAAAAACAATCAGCATTACAGCATGAATTACGAACAAATATTGTTGCCGGTGATATTGATGTCAATATAATGACAAAATTGGATAAAGCAAATGCAGGATCAGATCAAGAAAAACTACCTGCAGAATTCTCTGATGCCCTTTCATCATTGCGCGGGTTTGCACAAAGCGACCTCAACGCGTCGGTTGTTCTTTCTGCAGGTTTAAATTCCCGTCTCTTCAGCTATCTGGGACAGCGCAAAGAGTTCATTCCGGATGAACTGGGGAATCTTAAAAAAAGAGTAATTTTAAAAGTCACAGATTATCGTTCCGCATATATTCAAGGCAAAATTCTTGCAAAAAAAGGAATTTGGATATCTGAATTCCGTATCGAATCCGGATTGAACTGCGGCGGCCACGCCTTTGCCTCTGATGGTTATTTGCTTGGACCGATTCTCGATGAATTCAAAACCAATCGGCAAATGCTTTTCGATGAACTCTCTCTTCTCTACAATTTGGCGCTCAGAGACAAAAGACTATCTGTCCCCTCTGTGCCAATGAAATTTCGTATTACCGTGCAAGGTGGAATCGGTACTGCGAGAGAAGATGTGTTCCTGCGCGAATATTATCACGTTGATGGAACCGGATGGGGGTCGCCTTTCTTGCTCGTGCCCGAAGCGACGAATGTTGACAGCACGACCAGAGATATTCTTGCGCGCGCAAAGAAAGAAGATTATTACATCAGCGATGCTTCACCGCTCGGCATACCATTTAATAATGTTCATGGCAGTTCAAGCGACCTGCAAATACAACAACGTATCAACGATGGAAAATTCGGCAGCCGTTGTACAAAAAAATTTCTTATTTCCAATACAGAGTTCACAACAGAACCGATTTGCACAGCATCAAGTCAATATCAAGAATTGAAAATCGAGCAGCTGAAAAATCAGAACCTGCCGCCTGAAGTGTTTGAACAAAAAATTGCGAAAGTTCTCGAAAAAGTATGTCTCTGCGAAGATCTTGCCGCAACCGGTTTTATAAGCAGCAGTACAAACGGAACCGCAAAAAATCATCCGGTTGCCGTGTGCCCGGGTCCCAACCTTGCATATTTCTCAAGAATTGCATCATTGGAAGAAATGGTGGGTCACATTTACGGACGCATACAACTCATGACGGACTCGCAGCGCCCGAATATATTCATCAATGAATTGCACTTGTATGTGGATTATATGAAAAACGAAATCCAGAAGCGGTTTGATATATGGAATTTAAAAGAGCAAAAATATTTCAGCACCTTCAAAGCGAATTTACAAGACGGCATTGATCACTACAAAGGTCTCATCCCGAAGTTGCTTGAAGAATCCGAACGCTACCGCGAAACGATGCGAAATGAGTTGCTGGAGTTGGAACAGGAATTATTAGAGATTATTATTCCAACTGTTGAAGTGCCAGAATATGCTTTTTAAATGCATGGAGGCTTAAAGAGGAACCTTCTGAATTCCTCTTCTTCCTTATTTTCATATTCATGAATTTGACCGCTTTTTTTGCGGGAAGCTGTTCAATTCATGTTTCTACGATTTCTCACTATCCTCTCATTAATTCAAACTCTATCATCACCACTGCTCAATGGCGCAAATTGCTTCATGTCACAAATGTCGTAAAAATGACGCAATAAAAGCGCAACAAGTAAAACTGCCAGTTCGTATCTTTATTATAAATTTGAAAGGACGACATGTATGAAAAACGAAATGTTAGGCAGGCGTGTAAAAGAATTAAGAGGAAAGAATGGGTTCTCTCAAGAATTCTTGGCAGAAGAATGCAAAGTGAGTTTAAGAACAATTCAGAGAATTGAAAATGGCATCACAATCCCCCATGGCTATACATTATCAAAATTGGCAATGGCGCTTCATGTGAGTCCAGACGAACTGGTAGACTGGTCGAAACAAGAAGATAAAGGACAATTAAACCTCATGAATCTTTCAGCGCTGACACTCATTATAAATCCTTTCCTGGGAACTATTATTCCGCTGGCTCTATGGATTACAAAAAGAGATAAAATAGAGCGTGTAGACGAAACGGGGAAAATATTACTCAACTTCCAGATAACGATGTTGATTCTAGTTTCAATAGCAATCCTTCTTTTCGTTGCCACAATAATAGTATTTAGCCCGGAAGATGTTGTCATCGGATTCAATAAGCATGGAGCCGACCGCCATCAAACAGGAATGTTCACGGTGGTTGCTATGCTCATATTCTTTGGATGTCTTGGATTGTACTATATCTATAGCATTATTCTGATTGTAAAAAATTCGATTCGGATTCAAAAAGAACTGCCTGTAATCTATAAACCGGCAATAAACTTTATCAAATAAAGGAGTTGAAAAATGAATAAGATATTATTGTTCATCCTGACGACTGTAATCTTGACACAGATTATTTTTGGGCAGCAGCAAAGCAAGTACTCTGCGCAGCAAGTGAAAGCAGATTTCGAATACCTCTATAAAACTCTAGAAGCTTCTCATTATGATCTCTATGCACATACTAAAAAAGAAGTATTCGATAAGGAATATAAAAGAATCACGGAATCGATTGCAGATTCACTTACACTGCTTCAAATAGACAGACTGTTTCTCCAGTTTGTTGCCCTTTCAAAAGAGGGTCATTGTTCTATCGACTTTCCTTTTAGTAGCTATGGCCATTACCTTCAAAATGGCGGAACATTGTTTCCACTCAACGTTTATTTCAGGAACAGCCGGGTCTTTGTCCTTGATAACTTTTCAGCCGATTCTTCAATTATACCCGGTGATGAAATTGTATCCATAAACAGAAAACCGGATAAAGATGTTTTGAAGAATATATACAGATACCTTCCAGGTGATAACGATTATTCTAAAAACGCTACAATTGAAGCAGTCTCATTTCCCCGCATTTCATGGATAGTAAACGATGAAAACAAAAATTATGAAGTAGGAATTAAAAAACAAGATGGAAAGCAAATACATATCAATATATCATCGATTCCAGGTTATACGTTTGAAGGAATGATGGCTAAAAGAAAACCTTTGCCTTTCTCAAATCAGTCGCGGGATTTTCACTATATAGATAGAATTGCATATTTATGCCCGGGGCAATTTTATAAAGGACCAAAATTTGGCGGCCGCTCAATAAAAATAAATAGTGACGTGCTCGACAATACAGAATTCGTTCATTTCCTGGATTCATGTTTTACCATACTTCACAATAAACACACATGTAACCTGATCATTGACTTACGGGGAAATCCAGGTGGAGCCAGTACCTTTAGCAATCCTATGGTTGCCTTTTTTGCCACCAAACCGTTTATTGGCGCCTCAAAATTCTATATGAGAACCAGCGAGATTAGTAAAAATTTTTGGAAAGGCACCAGTGATACTTCCGAACTTTCCGTGGTTAAAAAAGAAATACTGTCGAAGGAAAATGGCGTCCGGTTTGAAATCGAAGTATCTAAATACGAATATCAACCTCGTACTGATTCTTTAAAATTTAAAGGTAATGTTTATGTTTTGATAAATCGTTTTAGCGGTTCCCAGGCAATTGAAGTGCCCGCAATGATACAGCATTATGGATTTGCGAAATTAATAGGCGAACAAACTGCACCATTAACCGATGCCAACGCGCGACAATTCAAATTGCCCAACACGCAATTAACAGTTACTTTTCCCGAAGCTTTTTATGGTGATTCTTCAATGGCAAATGGAGTTATTCCGGATTATTTAATAAACGACGATATACTAACTGAAAAAGATGAGATATTAGAATACACTCTGAAATTGATCAAAGAGAATAAATATTAGAGAATAATATAAAATTATTACGAACTTTTAAGGGTCGTTCGGGTTTAGCTGCTTTTCAGCACAAAGCGGAAAACACTTCCTTCCCCCGGTTTACTTTCGACCTGAATCTGACTGCCATGCGCTTCGATAATGTGCTTGACAATGGCTAGACCAAGCCCGGTACCTCCTAAAGCACGCGAGCGGTCGTTATCAACGCGATAAAACCGTTCAAAGATTCTTGAGATATGTTCTGATGGCACTCCGACACCGGTATCCTTTACACTGATTTGAATTCCGTTCACGGTTTTTTCGGATGACAGAACAACATCTCCCATGGGTTTATTATAATTTATTGCATTACTGATCAGATTATTTAAAACCTGCCGCAATCTCTCTTTGTCGCCAAAGGCTTCATCGTCTGCAGATGTACTCAATGAAAGTTGAAGCACAACATTCCGGTTTGCCGCAAGTGTTTCAAATTCTTTGGCAATAGATTCGAGAAATTCATTGACATGGAAGAACCGGAAACTCATTTTCATTTCACCTGATTCAATCTGTGAAATGTTGATAAGATCCTCCAGCAAGGCATTGAGCCGGCTCAAATTCGATTGCGCCTTTTCCAAAAAAGAGCGATTCACGGAAGGGTCATCCACAGCACCGTTGAGAAGTGTTTCCAAATATCCCTGCACAGCAAAGATTGGCGTACGAAGTTCATGCGAGACATTTCCGAGAAACTGGCTTCTCACGTGTTCCGATTTTTTCAACTGAACAATATCCGATTTAAGTTTTTGAACAAGTTCATTGATCGCATGTGCTACAAGCCCGATTTCATCGTTCGAAGAAATAACAAGCTGTGCGTCCAGATCACCGGAACGAATTTGTTTTACCCCTTGAGCAATTTTTGTCATCGGTTTTGTAATGCGGCGGGAAACGACAACGCTCACAGCAACGATCACAAGCAGAACACCACAAGCGACAATAATTACTATCGAGCGGATTTGACCGATCTGAGCCTGCACTTCCTCGAGCGGAAAGCTCAAACGTATATATTTCAATTTGCCAAAACCTATTTTCTGCGTTGGCTGTTTTACTACCTTTGCCATATACAAGAAATTGCGGTCGACAGTTACGCTATGGCGTATATCGTGCCCGATGCCATATCGTTTTGCGTCTTGAATTTCAGGACGACCCAAGTGGTTCTGCACACCGGAGATTTCCGAAAAAGGAACATCCGAGTCAGCGAGAACATCGCCTTGTTCGTCGATCAAGGTAATACGAAGGTGTTCAAGGCCGCCAACTTGTTTTACTTGCTCGTCGATTTGAGAAAAAGAATACGACGTATCTTTCTGAAGCATGAAGAGGACCAAATCTGCTTGACGGCTTAATTCATCCACCAATCGATCTTTGAAGTACGACTCCATACGCAGGCTTGTGAATACACCGAGGCTGACAACAATCACCAATGCAAGCACAACGTAGGTAAAAGTAATTTTTGTTTGTATTTTCATTTACGCTCTAAATCGATATCCAACACCGGAAACAGTTTCGATATAATCCGAATATGCTCCGAGCTTCTCACGAATTTTTCTAATGTGAACATCGATCGTTCTGTCCACAACGTGAATATTTTCTCCCCAGACTGCATTCAGTATTGATTCTCGTGAAAGCACTCTGCCCCTATTGCGTATGAGATAGACAAGTGTCTCAAATTCTTTTCTTGGAAGCACAAGTTTCTGTTTCCCGATTCTTGCCGTATAACTGGACACATTAATTTCTAAATCTTTAATAGAAATACTGTCAATCTGGGGAACCGCTTTTTGAGCAGCTTGCTCCTGTCTGCGAAGCACAGCATGTACGCGCGCAACAATCTTGCCGATCTTCACCGGTTTGACGATATAATCGTCAGCGCCGATTTCTAATCCGACAATTTCGTCCGTCTCCGAGCCCTTTGCTGTCAGCAGAAGAACAGGGATTGACGCTGTCTTCTTGTCCTTTTTTAATTCCTGAACAACTTGCAATCCGTTCATTTCCGGCATCATAACATCCAGAATGATGAGATCGGGTTTTTGCTTCACCCGTTCAAGCGCTTCACGCCCGTTGCGTGCGGTAATGACCGTTAATCCTTCTTTGTTCAAATTATAAGATAAAAGATCGACAATGTCTTTTTCATCATCGACAACGAGAATTGTTTTTTTCATGGAGAACATCAGCCCCGCAGTTTTGAACTGCCTTTAATATAGATTTAGTATTTCTTTGTTTCAAGCGTAAATTGTTTTTTTCTCTAAATCTTTAAAAAGATGAGACGTTCCCCTTTTGAAGTATTACGCAATTGTAACATAGTCTCACGATGCAAACGGCCTTGCAGGTTGACGGCGTGAATCGTAAATTGTACATGAGATACATTCGACACTTCGATCAAAATAAATGTCAAATACCGGATAATTGCACATGATTCGACGAGCCTCGTTACTCTTCCTTCTTCTTCTCAGCAGTCAATCTTTACAACCTCAATCGTCGATTCCGCACGACGCTGCCGAAATCAAGCTCGAGCTCAAGAAACTCACAGTGCTGGGGTCGGTCCTTTACATCGGTGCACATCCCGATGATGAGAATACGGCATTGCTTGCTACTCTTGCGCAGGGCCGGTGTTATCGAACCGCATATCTGTCAATCACACGTGGGGAAGGTGGACAGAATTTACTTGGTCCCGAACAAGGTGCGTCACTGGGATTGATACGGACTCAGGAATTGCTTGCAGCTCGAAAAATAGACGGCGCAGAACAATACTTTACGAGTGCCATTGATTTTGGATACTCCAAGACCAGATCAGAAACGCTTCGTTTTTGGGGAGAAGAAAAAACTCTTTCTGACGTCGTCTGGATCATACGTTCCTTTAGGCCAGATGTGATCGTGACTCGTTTTACGCCGCTGCTCGGTGGACACGGCAACCACACGGCATCTGCATTGCTGGCGGAAAAAGCATTCCGCGCTGCGGCCGATTCAACGAGCTTTCCAGAACAATTACAATTCGTTTCACCATGGCGAGCAAAACGGATTGTATGGAATGTTTTTCGATTCTCAAACGATACATTACAGAGCACACCGCAATTACCAGGCATTGATCTTGGAGCCTACTCTCCGATTCTTGGAAAATCATTCACGGAAATTGCAGGTGAGAGCCGGAGCATGCATAAAAGTCAAGGGTTTGGTGCTGCACAGAATCGCGGATCGTTCATGAACTATTTTCAACCTGTCGCTGGAGATTCTGCGAAGTCGGACATTTTTGACAACATCAATACCACATGGTCAAGACTGAAGGGTGCTGATAGCGTAGAGATAATTTTGAACAATGCGTATGCAACGTTTGATGACGAACATCCTGAGCGAACGATTCCCCTTTTGTTCAAAGCGTTGCATCGAATGGATTTTCTCAAACCGGATACTTGGGTTAAGTTGAAAGAAAAAGAATTGATGCACGTCATTCTCGATTGCAGCGGGATATCGATCGAGGCAACAACCCAAGACGATGCGGTTGTTCCAGGAAGCGAGGTAAAATTCAATGTCACAATTGTGAACCGGTTGTCTTATCCTTTTGTTCTTCAGCATGTCGTTCTTCCTTTGGGTGAAATCGATACGACTTTGCAGAAGCAACTTGAGACAAATCAACCCGTTCGCTTGAATTTTTCTATGCGAATTCCTATATCGATCAATTATTCACAGCCATACTGGCTTGTGGAAAAACCCAATCTCGGCTCATACAATATTTCGGAAATGATATTGACTGGTTTGCCACAAAATCCTTCACCAGTGAACCTCACCGTTTCACTCACTTCACCTGATGGTGTACTCGAGTACACTGTTCCGCTGCACCAAAAAATTATCGACCCTGTTGAGGGCGAATTGCTGAACCCATTGAGAATCATTCCGCCGGTTGCTCTCGATTTGCCTGAGCATATCCAGATTTTTCCTGATCAATCAGAGCGACAAATCCGTGTAACGCTCAAATCCGGAATGGCGAATACAAAAGGGATAGTTCGCTTAAAGTTGCCGGATCGATGGAGTGTTGTACCGGCTCAGATTCCATTCACTATATCTGAAAAGAATGAGGAGCAGCCCGTTTCGTTTTCCGTACGTCCATTACAAGGAGCGAAGAGCGGAAGCTTTATGGTGGAAGCAGAAGTCGGCACAGCGACAATTAACCGCAGTAGAGAGATTATCAAATATCGACACATTCCGCCCCAGATACTTTTTTCGCCCGCCGAAGGGAAACTCCTGAGAATCGACCTTAGAAAAAATGGCAGCACTGCCGGATACATTATGGGAGCCGGGGATGAAGTACCTTCTGCGATAAGGCAAATGGGGTATTCGGTTGCACTTCTTTCAGACGATGAAATTACAGAAGGAAATCTTAACCAGTACGATGTTATCGTTGCCGGAGTGAGGGCTTACAACACACGCCCTAAACTGAGAATACACCAGCAGCGTTTCCTGGATTATGTACAACACGGAGGAACCTATGTAGTTCAATACAGCACTCCGCAAAGAAGCGAAACGGATAATATTGGGCCATATCCGATGAATATCTCGCGTGATCGGGTCACCGAAGAAGATGCAAAAATTACTTTCGTAAACCGGAACAACCCATTATTGACAATGCCCAACAAAATTCAAGAGGAAGATTTTAAAGGATGGATTCAGGAACGGGGACTGTATTTTGCCGATCACTGGGATGCAAAGTACGACTCGGTGATCAGTTGCCACGATGCGAACGAGCCGGATCGTGCCGGCGGTTTACTGACAACAAAGTACGGAAACGGATATTATGTGTTTTGCGCCTATGCATTCTTCCGTCAGCTGCCGGCAGGTGTGGAAGGAGCGTATCGGTTATTTGCCAATATTCTTTCGATACGGGGTGATCATTTGCCAGTACCGGAAGGCGCACATCACTGAGAGTGAAAGCAGACTCAAGCCAATCAGGACGGAATCAAAAAGTGGAACACTTGAATTCTGATAGTACCATCGATGAAGAAAAGCCGCCTATCCTCGGTTCGTGGAAAACAATCTATCTCGTTGTTCTTCTCAATCTGACCGCTCTCATCATCCTCTTCTATTTCTTTTCCGAATCGTTTCAATGAAACTTCTCGACTGGATCGTGCTAGCAGCAACCCTCCTCTTCATTGTCCTCTATGGGATATGGAAAGGACGCGGAAGCCAAAACATCAAGGGTTTTCTGCTGGCAGACAGGTCGATGAAATGGTATACGGTAGCACTCGCAATTATGGCAACTCAGGCAAGCGCCATTACCTTTACATCAACTCCAGGTCAGGCATATGTGGATGGGATGCGATTTGTGCAGTTCTATTTCGGGCTGCCGATAGCCATGATCATTCTGTGCATCACTGCCGTACCTCTCTTTCACAAACTTGGAGTCTATACCGCATATGAATATCTTGAAAAACGTTTCGACGCAAAAACCAGAGTTCTGACAACTTTGATCTTCCTCGTCTCACGCGGACTCGCTGCCGGAATAACAATCTATGCACCATCGCTTGTCCTTTCCGTTATGCTTGGAATGGACATACGGATTACCTCCATGATAATTGGCGGACTTGTGATCATCTATACAACCTCTGGAGGCGTCAAAGCCGTGAACCATTCAGATTTTTTCCAGCTCATCATTGTGATGGCGGGAATGTGTATCGCGCTCGGCATAGCTCTTCGTTTGCTTCCCCATGACATCTCTTTTAAGGACGCCCTCTCCGTATCCGCGGTAATGGGAAAGTTGAACACTATCGACCTCTCTCTCGATTTTAACAACCGGTATAATATATGGTCCGGACTTATCGGCGGCATGTTTGTTGCACTTGCCTATTTCGGAACGGATCAGTCGCAGGTTCAGCGTTATCTGACCGGCGAATCGATCACGCAAAGCCGTCTTGCACTTCTGTTCAACGGTCTGGCAAAAGTGCCGATGCAATTCTTTATCCTGTTTATTGGAGTGATGGTATTTGTGTTTTTTCAATTCGTTCAACCCCCGTTGGTCTTTAATCCTGTTGAAGCAGGAAAAATGAAGTCGGGAACGCGGGCGCAAGATTTCCGGCAGTTAGAAGAAAAGCACAATATTTTATTTCGGGAAAAATCAGCAGAGATTAGAAAATACCTGGATGCCCTGCATCAACACGATGAAGTCCGGGCTGCCGGTAAAAAAGAAGAGCTGCTATTGCTCCAGCAGCGGTACAATGCTGTCCGCTCAGAGGCATCCAACCTTCTATCAGAAAATAAAACTCAAGCTGATACGGGTGATACCAATTATATATTCTTGACTTTTGTCCTGACCTACTTGCCGGCAGGGATCGTGGGATTGATATTTGCGTGTATATTCACAGCATCGATGTCTTCATCATCCGGAGAATTAAGCGCTCTAGCAACAATCTCCATCATCGATATATATAAACGCTTCATCAAGCTTGAAGCTTCTGAAAAACATTATCTCATGGTTTCGCGCATCATGATGGCTCTGTGGGGTTTGTATGGAATTGCATTCGCGCAGTACGCAAGCAGACTGGGCTCTTTGATTGAAGCGGTAAATATTCTTGGTTCACTTTTTTATGGAACGATGCTCGGTATATTTCTTCTGGCGTTCTATATCAAATCGGTCAAAGGACCTGCAGCATTCATCGGCGCCTTGTCGGGTGAAATCGTCGTCTTGTATTGCTTTCAATTCACATCCATCGCCTGGTTATGGTATAACGTCATCGGGTGCTTTGTTGTGGTTGGTGTGGGAATCATTCTTTCTGTTTTCGAGAGAACCAAAGCATCCGGCAGCCCTGCATAATCATCGCCGGGGAAAAAGGTTTTCATCGGAAACAAAAACGCCTTCCAGGAAAAATAACATCCGGGAAGGCGTTCTGCTGAAGAAAGATTTTTACTTCTTCGTTTTCCAATCTGCAATCATCTTCTCTAGTCCACTTGTGTTTGCTTTCGGATCTTTTGCCTTCGCTATTTTCACAGCTTCTTCAGCCGTCACGATGGCATCGTTGACCTTGCCGGTTTGTGCAAGAAGCTCTGCCTTGGTCTGGAGGTTGCGTGCATTTTTATCCAGAGCGATAGAGCGGTCCGCCCATGCGAGTCCTTCTTCAAGGTACATTTTATTATCCACTGCAAAACGAGCCGCACTGTTCAGTAACTGCCAATTTCCCACCGATGACTGCAGCTTTGCGAGGATGTTGGTCTCGACCTTAAAACTCAATCGAATTTTTTCCCACGCGAGCACAACACGGGCGGAAGAGGGTGTCAGATCGGTAAAGCTAAACGACATCCATTCTTCATTCATTCCGTTTTCCGGTTTTACCATTATTTTCAGTGAATCATACTTCGCATCATATACGGTTCCCCAATTTTTCGTCTCTGAATTAAAGATCAGCGTCCAGTCTCCCGTTTTTGAAGGAATCACAACGAGCCTGTAAGTCCCGGTTCCAAGTTTTTTTCCATCGATGGTTACATCATCATTGAATGTTATGAGGGTCGGTTCGTTGGCTCCAGCACGCCAAACGGCGTCATACGGCAACAACCCGCCCCAGATTTCACGGCCTTTCACACCCGGACGGTGATAAGAAATCGAAACTTCACTCAAGCCGACATTTTGTGAAATTTTAGCAGCCTGACTAATCTGTGGGATGCGCAACTGTGCTTGTGCAATTACCAGCGGCAATATCAAAGCACCGGCAAACAGGATGAACAAAGTTTTTGTAATCATAGGATACCTCCTTGGATTAATAGTATTGCGGATTTGGAATTATTAACAGTCCTTACGGACTAAAAGTTTCCATTGAATAAGGAATCTACGATGAATGTATGTGTTATATCTGGAGAATGCAAGAGCTTCAAGTTTAAAGTGTAGTCGTTGGCCTTTATCCGACTCATTACTCGCTTTACAATTTAACGAAATTGACAACGAGAGTTTCTTTCAGCAAGGCATATTTTCACTTTTATGGACTCGAAGCTTGTGTTAATATTCCCGATTCTATTTACCTGATACTTTAGGAGAAATGATAGCGATAAACTGTGTAATATCATCGGAACCGAGGTACAGATTCCCCCGGAGGTCTGTCGCTATTCCGACAGGACGTCCCCAAATAGTATTTTGGGGAGATGTCTCGGTCGGTTGAAATCCCGTAATAACATCAGCGACGTATTGAGCTGTTGTATCGTTCGCATTATTAAATTTTAGGAAAATGACTTTGTACCCGGTCGGCGTAGAGCGGTTCCACGAACCACGCAAGACAACGAATGCACCACCACGAAATTGTGGGGGAAACGACGAGTTTGCAAACTCAATTGCCATGGGTGCAGAATGCGCCTGAATGAGTGCTGCAGGATGTACTATGGATCGCACCCGTGCACTGTCTTCTCCGGTGATTGGGAGCAGGTCATGGTACTCTTTGTGGGCATTAAAATCGAAATAGATTCCATCTCCATAGGCAAACGGGTGTCCGTAAAATCCCCCATCACGAACTATATCTATCCACTCCGGAGGAATATTATCACCTTCCCAATCGCTTCCGTTGTTGTCAGCCCACAACTTCCCGTTATGGAGTGTCATTCCCACTGCATTACGTATACCTGTCGCATACGGCCGGCATCCGGTTCCATCATCGTTGTATTCTTCGATCATGGCGCGATGATCCTCACGGCACACATTGCATGACGATCCAATCGAGAGATACATTTTTTTTCTTGAAGGATCGAATACGATCGTTCGCGTATCGTGTCCGCCCCCCGGCTGCCGGGCACCGCTAGCGATACTATCGATAAACACCTGTTTGGTTTCATACATACCGTCGTGGTTCGTATCCGTACATTTCATAATGCGTCGTTCTTCGGCAACGTACATAGCGCCGTTGTAGAATTGCAGATCGTGCGAAAGATGAAACCCTGAGGCAGCAACAATTGCTGTATCGGCGACCCCATCATGATTTCTATCGGGCAACGCGAGTATTTCACCGCTGTTCTTATTCGCAACGTACAGTACGCTATCCGGACCCCATGCAAAGAACCTCGGTTTATCCAATCGTCCGGCGTAGAACACCTTCGCTGTATATCCTTCGGGGATATTCAGTACACGGTCATCACGGACTTTTCCTTTAAATTGCTCGGGCACGATAAGCTTCACAGCAACAAGTTTTATCTTTTTTACGGGCGTCGTTTTCACACCCGGCGGCAGTTGTTGGGCGGTACAGTACAAAACCATGACCGATAAACTGATAATAAGATAAGTTTTCATACTTCCTTCATGCAAGGTAATCTTCCATGGAAACTAGAATGGTGCTTATGGAAGAACAAGAAACGTGAAAATTAAATTCCCGATAACATAGCACCGCATTCTCACGTGTTATCATTTTTTACTTCGACACGTTATTTATTCATAAGGCTTTTCTGATCCACTTTTTTATAACCCGCTGGGACTTCAAACTCCGTTACTGCGACCGGCTTCTTTTCAATTTTAGTAACGGTCGTCGTAATTCCGGCGATGGTTGTTTCAATCGGGAATCCATCTATCTTCGCCATGGCAGCAGCCATCTGTCCCCCCTTCGTTGGCATCTGTGCCGCCATTCGCTGACCGAAATCTTTAAAATCTTTTTGCATGCTTTTAAAATCTGGAATACCGGTTGTTGTCCACACGCTTCCGGTTTCTTTCCCATCTTCTTGCAATACATATTTCACGCAGGTGTAACCGCTGATATCCTTCTTTTCGGCAGTTTTTACTACTTCGATTTTACCATTCGAAGTTCCAGCCATTCCCTGGTTTTCCATCATCTTTTCCATTGCCTTACGCTGTTCGGGAGGCATTTTCTCTAATTGTTTCTTCATCTCTGCCATCTGTCCATCCAGCTTTGCACTCGAATTTTTTGTATACGCTTGCAGCTCCGCGAATGTCATCTCGGAATATTCTTTCTTGAGGTTATTGACTTGATACATCACTTCTTTATCAATCCGGAATATTATTATACTGTTATCAGATCCCTGCCTGAACATTTGCGGCCGGTAGTACGAAGTGGAAATTATTTTCTTGTCACCCATAGCAGGCACCATAGTCGTACTTTCCCAAACTAAGCTCTGGCCAACTGCGATGCTGAAACTTATCATAACCATGGAAATCGTCATGATAATCTGTGATAGAGTGTTTTTCATAGCTGCTCCTTTCGGTAATTGAATAATGAATGTACTAAAATTAGAAAAATTGCCGCTCATTCTCAATATATCTATTATCGGAATACGCATGAAAGATCATTCGTTGCGACGATTATTAAATCGCCTCTGCATATATGACAATAATTCCCTAAAAACGACTCTTTAGAGGAGGATTTACCAACATTGGTTTGGTCACCCGACAATCTTAAGAGCGGGATTAGCGATGCTCCCTCAAAGCCAAGATGAACAATGTTTTTAGCGCAATCCGGCATACAAAAACATCGGAATGTTAAAAAAACGATGAAACTCCTTTCAGATGGCTTAACAAATAGATAACACCCTCATCATTCTATCATAATACTAATATTTTATCTTGTAGGCGACATTTTAAAGGACGGTAGTATGAGGATAGCATATTTCAATGCAAACTTAAAATTCGGACAGGACGGTGTTACGCGCGTTGTCTACAAAATGATCGAAGAAGCTCTCGAGCGCGGGCATGAAGCAATCGCTATTACATCCATCCTTCCTGAAAATTCCCGGCAGATTATTCCGATGTATAAAGTCCCTTCGGTTGTAATCCCGCTCCATAAAGAATACCGGCTTGCAGTGCCCGGTTACCAGTCGTTTGCCGGGATCCTTGAACAATTTCGACCTGATATTCTTCATATCAATAGTCCATGCACGTTGGGATTTGGAGCAGTGAAATATGCAAAACATTTTGATGTGCCTGTGGTTGCGACATACCATACACATTTCCCGACGTACCCGCGTTATTTTAACCTTACAAAGCTTGAAGACCTTGTGTGGCGGATAACCCGAAATCTATATAATAGTATAGATCGAACTCTCGTCCCCTCAATGCCTATTCTTCAAGAATTGACTGAGAACAATATTCTGCGCCTGCAATATCTTCCAAACGGTGTCGATACCGGTTTGTTCACACCGGAACGCCGGAAAAATTCATGGCGGGCGCAATTTGGCGGCGGTTCCAAACCTATCGTATTATTTGTAAGCAGGCTCGTGTGGGAAAAAGATTTGCGGGTTTTAGCACATGCATATCAGCAGTTAAAAACAAAACGAAATGATTTTGAAATGGTGATCGTGGGGGATGGTCACGCCCGGCAGGAGTTCGAACAACTTATGCCTGGTGCGCACTTCCTGGGATACCAGAGCGGTGTCACGCTTGCAGAGAGCTTTGCCTCTGCCGACATCTTTGTCTTCCCGTCAACAACGGAGACCTTCGGATTGGTAACATTAGAAGCGATGGCCTCCGGATTGACTCCAGTCGCTGCAAAAATGGGAGGCGCGATTGAGATCATTCAAGATGGGACATCAGGGCTCCTTGCTAAACCATTTGACAGTGCAGACCTTGCACAAAAAGTGGAATGGCTGCTCGATCACCCGAATTATAGCCGGACGATGGGCGAACAAGCTCATCTCCGCGCTCAGGAATACCGCTGGGAATCAATTCTGGGCAATTTATTTACCGTGTACGAAGACGTCATTCGACAAAAAAAACAGCGGCGTTTATTACAAAAGGCGGCTTAATTATACTTATGAAAAATATGTTTCAAATAGCGCATATTTCAGATCCGCACTTGAGCCGGCAGTATTACCGTGAAAATATAAAATCATTCAAGATGCTCTTACGCGCGATACTCAATGAGGGTGCAGATCATATCATCATCTCCGGTGATATTGTAAGCACGGCAGATGAAGATGATTATTATCTTGCACGCGAGATTCTTTCCAGCAACCAACTATTAGACAGCAGCAGATTGACTATTGTGCCCGGGAATCATGATATCTTCGGCGGACCGCATCGGGCAGCCGATATCTTGAGCTTTCCGCAGAATATCCGGAGTGTCGACTATACGAGGCATCATGAGTTGTTCCAGAATGCATTCGCAGAAACTTTCCAGGGTGTTACCCGGCTGAATGAAACGAACCTCTTTCCTTTTATTAAAACAGCTGGACCATTCAATCTCATTGGATTGAATTCAATTCCACCATGGTCATTCAGGCATAACCCGCTGGGCACGAATGGAGTGCTGGACGACCAGCAATTTGATTCACTGGAAAAATTGACCTCACACAATATATTGGAAGACCGCACCACCATCGTTGTCGTCCACCATCATTTTAACGACCTCGTTCAATCGGATTATGAAGGAGGCAGGCTCTGGACAAAAATAGAGTCAAATACAATGCGGATGAAAAAAAGAAAAAAGATTATCCGCATCTTCCAATCGCTGAATGTCCGGTATGTCCTGCATGGGCATCTTCATCGAAACGAGATATATGACCGCAGCGGAATTCTTTTTGCCAATGGAGCAGGTGCAGTCTGTGATGACCCGGTAAAATTCCTGAAGTATAATATTCTGCAATACGCTGATGGATATTGCAATATCAGGATTCGCCAGCTGCCGATTCCTTATCAAATCTCAACCGTTACGGCTGCCCTTCATCGAAACCATATACCACTCACGATTCCCGCCTTCGCAGGCAAACCGCTTCAATCAATTACTTTACCATGAAAATCCACGAATCGATCGACATCGGTTTTACACCAAAGAATCCGATAGAAATTGTTTTTCAATCAAAGATATTGGAGTGCCTCTTGAATATTGAGCAGCGGTTTGGTGAATCTCATCTTGGCGGAAAAAACAGAATCGCGGTGTTTGATCTGGACAACACATTACTTGTCGGTGATATCGGCAATGCTGTCTTTGCACAATTACTCTCTGAAGGCGTTCCTCTTTCTCTCACATGGCCCGAGTATCAGCAGATGATACAAGAAGATCCGTCAACTGCCTATATGGAAGCTGTGCGCGCACTGAACGGACTTTCTTTGGACTATCTTGTCAAGATAACCAAACGGGTTCTTGCTCTAAGTTCAGATACTATCACATACAACGGAATGGAAGTACCTGTACCAAAGGCAAACCTGATAATGCATGAAGTCATTCATCTCCTGCGCCAATGGGAGTATACAATTTTTGTTATTTCTGCAAGCAATGATATTTCGGCAAAAATTGCCGCTTCTTCACTTTTCGATATTCCTGTGAATAATATAGCCGGCATCAAATCAAAAATTGTAAATGGAATTATTACATCTCAATTATTAGACCCTATTCCCATTGGGGACGGGAAAGTTGCCCAATATCGTTTATTGAGCGGTGATTGTATGCCTATGATTGTTGCGACAGACAGCGATTTAGACCTGCCGTTATTACAGATGTGTGACCCCGATGGTTTAGCAATCCTTGTAGGAAAAAACGAATCTCTCTACGCAAAGGCAAAGATAGAGCTTCCCTTCACCGTTCATGTTCACCAAATTCCCGGAACGAATATGTTATCTCTCCAGGAGCAGTACTGCGTTGCCTGACGAGCTGGTTATTCGCGTCTTATCCTGCTCCGATACAAAATGAATATCGACTCCCTGCGTAGCTGTCAAAGCTCTTTTGATTGAAAATGGAAAATAGAGTTCGACGGTCGCCGGTTTCTTTTCTGAAATCGGTTCGATCGATACGGTACATATCGCTTGAACACCTGTTTCATAATTAAGCGAACAACTTACCTTGCCAAACGATGTTGAGATACCTTTGACAAATACATTGACACCCCATGGAATCATTTCCGGCGCGGCATCTTTAAAGAGAGAAAGTATATCGTTTCTTTCACTCACAAGACAATCGAGAAGGAAGAGAATGATCTCGGCAGCAGCCCATCCATGATGTCCATCCCCCATCGCTCCTCCTCCCGTCTTCGGATGGATGGCTTCGGGAAGTGAATAAGGTGATTTGCATTGATGAAAAATTGTTTCTGCTATTTCCCATGCTTTCTTGCTTTTTCCCAAGCGTAAGTATGCATGGGCGATGTGAAATGTCAGGTACGGATTATAGCCGGAATGAATGAAGGGATGATAAAATCCTTTATCATCGACGAACCTGTTCGCGAGTTCATCCAATGTATTTTGAAACGCGGGAGGATCGATATCTACCAAAGACAAAGGGTAAATCCCGCAGATCGATCCGATTGCACTTTCATCAAACGACCGGGAAGGCGATGATGGAATGAAAGACCGGCCGAGCCGTTCTGCATTTTTTTCCAATGACAATTGAATATCACGTTTAAATATTTCTTCCTCTTTTTCGAATTTTTCTAAAAACCTTTGCTGATGGAGACACTGCAAAATGGCACACACAGAATGAATACCTGCGAGCGCCCAGAACGTATCCCAATAGTACTGGTCGACCATCCCGAGATGTTCTGCACTAAGGCTCGGAGGCATAAGTCCGCATTGAGTTGTGAGAGAGTCAGTACTCTGCCCCTTTTTTTTGATAATCCAATTTGCCGCTTGAAGAATGTTCGGCAGGAGGTTTTTCAACCATTGAGTTGAATGTGTAAGATTCATATGTTGTTCGAGCAGCCAGAGAACTTCGCCGTTGGAATCCCATTCTCCTTCCGGCCCTTTAAAAAATCCGTCGCTGGTTTGTCTTTCGGGGAAGGAATCTATCACCTGCCTCGCACGCCGGTGAAAACCAAGTCTATCAAGGGCATGGACCATCGGAGCTGCATCCCGGAACCAGAAATGATGATAGAGATACGGACCTGGAGATATAAACGATCCCTCATGTAACTGAAGAAGCGCCAGTACGTTTGCATCGAAAATCTTTTGAAATCGTTCATCTGCAAGCTTAACCTGTGCACCGTAAGTCCGTTCTTTTACCCATCGTGCTTTTTGATGTTCCAGCCGCCTGTCAAAGGAAACCCGCCACGTCGACTTTGGCTGAAGACGGTTGAGTGAACTTTTCACGCCTAACGCAACACTGTAATGAAGAGATCGATCTTCCCCTGAAGAAAGTGAAAATGGAAATACAGCCACTGCGTTCGCAAGTCCCGTTCTGCAGGTGATGGAATGTTTTCTTTCATGTTTTTGAAGGTCGTTCCAATCTCCGGAAGCGTGTATCGTATGAATACTCTTGAGCGCATCTCCATCATCGGCATTCGAACACGTTACCCATTGAGGAGCTTCAGCAAGAACGATGCCGAGACATCGGTCTATATAGATATATCGAGGAGATCGATATTCAATATGCTGGATCGGCACCACTCCTTCAGGATTAAACGGACGAACAGCAATACAAATAAGTCCGGCAGAAGAAGCAGCTTGTCGATTGACGATATGGATTCGATGAAAGAGGACATCTATTCCATGATTTATCGGATCGACAAACGCCTCCAATGATAACTCATGGCCATCATGTTCAAAGCGGGTAATGATTCGCGGCGCTTGAGTATCATATTCCTGATGAACCGGTTTTTGTTGCGACGGGAGTAATATCCCTTTCTCCGTGACCAGCCATACATCGATTGACCATTCTCGCGGCAGAGGAGTTACCAATCCACGGGGGTCGACGATTGCTTCATGAAATCCCGAAGGGCTTCCAAGAAGCGTCCAGTTTCGCTGGGTGATATTTATGAGAAGAGGATTTTGTGAGCGGGCAACAAAACTTTCGCTTTTGGGATCAAGCTGCTGATGGACCCAATGAGGATACAGCCAGTCCCGCTTCATTTGAAGGACGGCGTAATTCAGCAATCCGCGCGTTACCATCGGCGCGCTGAGCTGAAACAATTCCGCCGGGAAACCGCTGCCTTCAACATCGCTTAGTTGACCGGCAATCTGTAATTGTCGAATTGCAGCGGCCGGAATACCAAGCTGTTTCAGTGCCTGTTCAAAAACAAAAGATGAGACATTCATACTGTATTTTTCTTTCTCATTTCAATATACAGTCACATCCGAGCCTTTACAAGATACGCGAACAGATTTAACAAATTGGTAATGAATCGGTCATTGTTCGGCAAGATGAGTTTTGTATCCTAAGTATCATCCTTTTTAGGAAAAGTTAGCATGGAATTGACACAGACGGCACAAATTGTTTTCACCACATTATTCGCATTGATCGTCTTCTTTACTCATCCCCCTCAAGAGAACCATATAGCGAACGGGGATTATTATTACCGGGCATTCGATAATGAATCAGCCCAAAAGGAATATGAGCTTGCGTACCATGATTCTCCTAAGAGTTATGCCTGCTTGCTTCGCATGGTTCGTATCCATAACGACAATGGAAGAATTCACCTTCGTAAAGACTCACTCTCCGAGCTGGAATATAAGATGGCTGTTATGTTTGCAGACTCTCTTGCATGCAATTATCCCGATAGTGCAGCAGCACACTTCTGGTACGCTCTGGCAAAAGGGAGCCTTATTCCATTTGTCGGCGTTCGTGAAAAGATAGCTATCGGGAAGGAAGTGAAATTACACATTCAGAAATCTCTGGAGTGCGATTCATTGTTCTCATATCCCTACGTTCTAAGCGCGATCTTCGAACGTGAAGGTGCCAAACTCAGCTGGTTAGAAAAAGGCATCGTACGAGTGATATTCGGCGAGGATCTCACCGGTTCCTTGGAGGCATCGGAATATTATTTGAAGACCGCCCTACGGTACGACTCGTCCAATTCTTTTGCCTCTTATGAGCTCTTTTGGACGTACAAAGCGCTGGGAAACTTACCCAAAGCAAAGTCTTCATTGCAAGATGTGATAAGGCGTATTCCAAAGAACCTCCGTGAAAAGCAGCAGCAGGATGAAGCGCGCGAACTTCTTGCGGAATTTTCTTCGCCATCTCAAACCGAGTGATTGGAGGCTCAGATCATGACGATGCCTCATGCTTCAACTGGAGAATTCATAAGGAATCGCACGGCCATTTGGCAAACATTTTCTAATGCATCAATCACTATGGCAATATAATGTTCAGTCGAATCAGAGACGTCAGATGGTTTTTCCTGGAAGTCGAGAACACGCTTTATCCGGCGCTCAATGGCAAGTGCATAGAAGTTATTCCTGTCACATACGAGTATCGAATGAACTGCCGATAGAGCAAGTTCCAGTTTTCGGTTATGAAGGTGTTCCTCCACTGACTGAAAAAGAGAAATAAGCGTGGGAAAAGAAGATTGTTGTTTCATAGGCATTATCCCTTATAGGTAAAGTTTATGCTTCTAGGATTTCATTATGATCAACTTATTTATTTCTTGAACAATGAGCAAGAAACAATTCGTTATCTTCCTGTAAAACAAATGTAAACGAAGAGCTATGACCGCATCGAGTAATTCTATTCTTATTGTTGACCCGGATCCAGAATTGTCTTCTCAGCTTTCAGATGATTTGTCACAGGAAGGTTATCAAGTGACTTCTGTAAACACCGGCCGGGAAGCGATGGCCCATTTGCAGTATTTCCCCGACCTCATTATCCTTGATCCACTGCTGCCGGATATGAACGGATTGGATTTACTTCGCAGTATCAAGCAGTCACCGGAATTATATGGTTTTCCTGTATTCATACTGAGCACGAAAGAAACAGAAGTAGATGAAATTATCAGCCTTGAAATCGGCGCCGATGATTACATCACGAAACCTGTGCAGATACCACGATTGAAAGCTCGGATACGGGCACTCTTTCGACGTCAAGAACTACAATACAGCCTCTTGGCTATAGAGGACGATATCATTATCATCGATAAACTCTCGATCCTGATACCGGAATTCACAGTCGTTTGCGGCCAGGAACATATTGAATTTTCAAAGAAGGAATTTGAAATAATCGTGCACCTCGCAAAGAATCATGGCCGAGTGTTGACACGTCAGGTGTTGTTTCATACCATCTGGGGACATCGTGACAGTTCTGCCAACCGTACCATCGATGTGCACATCGGCCGCATTCGAAAGAAGTTAAAAGGATACGCACACTACATCGAAACAGTACCCGGTATTGGATACCGATTTCATGAATAATTTACAAACCAATGCCGCTTCGATCATATTCATATAAAGTTATACGCCAGATAAAAATTCTTTCTCCCTTCTCAGAATTCATGGGGGCATTTATTGTTGTCGGCGGGCTATTGCTGTGCCTATTCTCAAAAGCATCCATTCATCTCTTCATCAACAGATATCATTCATCTTTCGGAGATATATTTTTCACGCATGCAACTCTCTTAGGTGACGGCATCAGTGCATCCCTGGTAGTGATCATTCTGCTTTTTGTCAACTACCGCTCCGCAGCAACAATTGCTATGAGCAACGTAATTTGTGCCGTTATCATTCAAACACTGAAGCGGACAATCTTTGCCGGTTCAGTTCGGCCATTTCAATTCTTTCATGGAATTCATGCTTTATACCTCGTCCCGGGAGTCGAGATATATTCATTCAACAGTTTTCCATCCGGCCATAGTGCGACAATTTTCACAACCTGTGCATTACTAAGCCTTATGACGAAATATCAAAGTCTGCGATTCTTTCTCTTTGGAGCGGCTTTATTAATTGCTTTTTCGCGCGTATATTTATCGCAGCACTTCTTTGAAGATATTTTCACGGGGGCAATCATTGGTTTCGGTGTTGCAGTATTGACAGCGGCCGTTTTTGATCAGGAAAGATAATATATCGTTGATTCTATCTTTCTATTCTCTCGACGCATAATCAGATAAATCGCCGTCCCTTACGACAACCGCTCTACCGATAAGTAATTCTTTCATGATTTGATATGGTGGAGGATTTTCCCGGCACTAAAAATTCTGCGACAATTGGAAAGTGATCGGAGATAACGAGCGTGGGTCTGTATGCATTAATCGGAACTGCATTATTCATGCAGAATAAATAATCCAGCCGCATTGTGGGTGCTTCTGTGCGAAAGGTATAATCACCCCAGAAATGATTTGTCATATATGCATCGGTTGCAAGTGCTTGAATTTTTCTCATCGGTTTTGATAAAGGCGGCGCATTCAAATCACCACCGAATATAACCGGACCATCGAGACTTTTCACATATTTTATGAATGCATTTACTTCATCCATTTGAGTGTTAAGAAGGTAACGCCCCCAGCGAATATTTTCCTCAAGAGTATGATTCTTGGGCCTGCCGGCAATAAGCCGGATAGAAATTACATGCAGGTGAATACCTTCAACATCCAGAACAGCATGGGTAAATGATCGGTAAGGATGACTCTGTTGATCTTGTATGTCGTTGCTTCCAGAGAGGGAAGCTTCGTGGCTGGGGAGATTGATTTCTTTAAATTCCAACACAGGGTATTTCGAAAGAATTGCTGTGCTGTTCGAATGACCCATAAAAAACTGCATCGGACTAATAATATGCTTTGCGGTTTTATAAAGACTGTCGGAAAGAGTATTTTCTGAGATAAGAACAACATCAGGATTTAATGATCGTATTCCGCTAAACACCTTCTTCAATCCGTTCGAATAATACTGCACATTCAGCGCCATGACGCTTATTTTTTTGGATGCCCACACTGCCGGCTTTTTATTTTGTACAAGAAACGAAAGGGAAAAATCTCCAAACGCGGCAACGTATATAATAGTCATAAAAGTGAATATACCTGCCTCTGTTCTTTTTCCACAGAAGAAAAATAACGTAACCGGTATGAGCAGAAACAGGCTTATCCAAATTGCAGGCACGTAATCGATGCCGTAGAGAATATCGGTATTACTGAATACATCGATATGATCAAGCGTCGAAACAGCGATAAGGAGGGAGATCGGCACGATGAAAAGCCACGCAAACACTAACATTATTCGTTTCATATTTTTTTTACAAAAATATTATTGCGACGAGGTTTTTCTTCTGCTTCTTCATGATCCAGAATCGCCAATATTCCTTGTTTTAATTCTCGATTTACTTCTTCGAAGGGACGAGATGCATCAACGACGCGAAATTTGAATTCCCGCGACATCTTGCGAAACTCAAGGAGAATGCGTTTTTGATACTCCATGAAACTGTCGTAAAAATCTTCTCCCAAATGCAGGTCCATGCCGGATTCGTAATAATCCATACCTTCACCGGACTCCTCTTCCCAATAATGTTTGTGCAGCGTTTTACTGTTAATGACCCGTGGGACCAGGTCTTCAATTTCAACGTGCATATAAAAGACTGCGTCAGGTTCGAGAGCAAATCCAAAGACCTTGCGGATCCATTGCCGATCTGCTCCACGAACTGTTGAACGTGCAAACGCCGTATAGATATATCGGTCGGCCAGAACGATAAATCCCGCCTTCAAAGCAGGAATCACTTCATGTTCAAGACGGTCGGCAAAGTCTGCTGCATACATCAAGCTAAAGGTGTTGACATTAAGTGTATGCCCCAATTTTGCTGCATCGATCGCACTCCCCATAAGCGGAGATCGTGTCCATCCAGTCGTTGCAACACCATAGCCTTTGACTTCGAGCCATTTTTTAAGTTCTTCGATTTGCGTAGAACGACCGACGCCGTCAGTCCCTTCTATCACAATCATTTTCCCTTTGATTTCGCTGAGATCCACATATGGAAGGCCAACGCCGTAAAACCCGAGCTTCTTAAGCGACATAAACATTTTCCTCCTTCTGGAGATGCGGAGTGGACTTGTAGTCCTTCAACTTCTCTTTTACGATCTCTCGAATCAATGTTTGCTGCTTCTGAATGGGCAACGTTGCATCAATTACTGTCAGGCCGTATTCTTTAGCGATACTGTCATATTCATCCAGGATTTTACTTTGAAACAATCGGAAGCTTTCCTTCGGATCATCACTCAAACCTAAATCCATGCCGGCTTCATGGAATTTCAACTCTACACGCCCGGTCAGAATGCGTTTCAAGGATACTTCGATAGGCACCTTAAAATAAAATCCTATATCAGGTTTAACGGCAAATCCATACAAATTACGCACCCATTCCGGATGAACGCCGCGCACAACGTCGCGTGCAAAAGCCGTGTATACATACCGGTCTGCGCAGACAATCATCCCTGCCTTCAAGGGTGGTGTAATCAGGTGTGCCAGACGGTCAGCAAAATCCGTTGCATGTAATATCGAGAATGTTGTCGGTGTAAGAAGGTTCTTCTTTTTTCCATATTTGATAGTTTCCTTCACGAGCGCAGAAGAATTCCATTCTGTAAAGAACACACGATATTTTGAATTCAGCAGCCACTTTTGAAGGAGCTGCAACTGTGTCGATTTACCGGAGCCATCGATTCCTTCCACGATAATCAAACGACCCGGAAAATTATGTTGTTCAAGTAATCGGGACATTCATTGCTCCTTTTTTGCAATCATTCGCAGTTGTTTCGGTGTTAAATGCCAAAGTAATTTTCCTTCCCGCCGCGATGGGATCGTCGTCACCTCGATGCAGCATAATGATCCTTTTTTAAATTCAATAATCGATGAACTCATTCCAAGAAGTGCAGATGCAAAATAGGCAAGGTCGGGTTCGTGCCCAACGAGCATTATATTTTTTAGCTTTTTATATTTTGCCAAATAGTTCATCAGATGTTTTAATGAGCTGCCTGGAGCCATCTCGTTACACACTTGAACTTTAGACTCTGCACGAAATGCTTGCGCAACAATCAAGGCGGTGTCACGCGCTCGTACCATCGGACTTGCGAGTATCACATCCAGATCTTCGACGACTCTTACTATTCCACGCGCCTCTCTTGACATCTTATCGAGTCCTTCCTCGGTAAGAGGACGATCATCATTCGGGAATGGTTTTATCCCGCGTTGTAGCGCTGCAACATGGCGAAGAATATATATGTTCATCATTTATTTTATATCGGTCTTTGATGGACCAAGTCCTTGTTGTAAAATATCTCAGTTCATATCTTAACTAAACATAAGAGGATGTTATATCGTTTTCTGTTATCAGGATGTTAAAAAATGTTTATGAAAATGTAACATTCGTTTTCACTGGAACATTGAATGCCGATGATCCGAATGAGTCAATGGTTTCGGAAATGTTAGGAAAATATTCTACTTGCGAGAAATGACCATGGGTTATACGCAAACCGACTCAAGCGATCCAACGCGCCGTAATTTATTTCGCTGGCCTATTTCGCTAGGATAAACGCGCTTGATGCCGTCACCTAATGCACGCTCGATATCGCGAATATTCTGTACGAGGCGAACTAATCCGACAATCTCAACCGATGCTGCCTGGTCACTTCCCCACATCGCTCGATCAATTGTGATATGACGCTCAACAAATGTAGCACCCAATGCTACTGCAGCCCATGTCGGTGATAATCCTGTTTCATGACCGGAATAACCAATGGGATTGCCGGAATATTTCTGCTTAAGAGTATGAATCATTCTCAGATTTAATTCTTGCAGGGGACAAGGATACGTCGAAGTAGCGTGAGCAACGAGAAGATTCTCCAATCCGATTATCTTCAATACTGATTCGATCTCCATCATTGTCGACATTCCCGTTGATAGGATAACCGGTTTGTTTGTTGCTTTCATTCTACGGAGTAGTTCTACATCTGTCAGCGATGCGGAAGGAGCTTTGTAACATGGTATATCATATTGTTCCATGAAAGCGACCGAATCTTCATCCCAACAGGAGGCAAACCAGTCAATGCCGCGCGATCGACAATATCGATCTATCTCATCGAATTGCTGTTCTCCGAATTCCATTTTGTGTCTATAATTTATATACGTCATTCGTCCCCAGGGTGTCTCCCGCTCGACATTCCATTGATCCAGCGGCACACATTTTTCTGGTGTTCGTTTTTGAAATTTTACAGCATTACAGCCTGCAAGGAATGCAGCATCAATGAGTTTTTTTGCTACATCGAGTGAACCGTTATGATTTATTCCGATTTCTGCAATAATGTAAATCGGCTGCCCATCCCCGACGAGGTTACTCCCAATCCGGACAAGATTTGAATTCATACAGGTTCCTGTATTTGATGCTCCGATGTATTTGCTTGAATTTTATTTTGAACCAGATCTTGAACATTTTGTCCGCATAAGCCAATGATCCAGTCGGCAAATTCCCTAAAGGCGCCATGACCGCCGGAGGTATTGCAAACAAAATTGACTTCCGCTTGAACTAACGGTATCGCATCGCTTGGTGCCGCTGTGAGGCTAATCTTCTTTAAAATTGAAATCAATTCATAATCATTAACATCATCACCTATATAAGCAATTTCTTCTAACTTCAAATGATATTGTTTTGCAAATTTTTTCACATACTGATATTTATCCTGCACTCCCAGCAGTACATGTGTGATATTCAGCTTTTCCGCCCGACGCCGCAAACTTCCGGACGTTTCACCGGAGAGGAAACCGCATTCTATTCCTGCGTTGCGTAACAATACGACTCCCATTCCATCACGAATAGAAAACTTCTTCAAAGACTCACCCCATTCAGAATAGTAAGCACCTGAATCGGTAAGAACCCCGTCACAATCGCTCAGCAAAAGCCTTATCCTTTTCGCTCGTATTGATAATTCCGCCTTTGTGGGTATATTTTTAAATTTCTTTTTCATTCACCAAATCGTCCAGCCACCATCCACCACCATATTAGCACCGGTCATATATTGTGAAGCATCGCTTGCGAGAAACACAATCGCTCCCTGATAATCGTTCGGATGAGCCATTCGCTGCAGAGGAGTTTTTGCAGAGTAATTTTGAATAAAAAATTCCTCTTGTCCGTTTTCAACTCCTCCGGGAGATAATGCATTCACCCGAACTCCTTTAGATCCCCAATACGCGGCAAGATATTTTGTTAATGATAGGACCGCACCTTTCGTGACAGGATATGCAGGGGATTTAAACATCATCCGTGAACCATCGGATCTCATATACAGCGATTGATCGGGCGCGACCATTCCGTAGGTTGAAGCGATATTGATAATACTGCCGTATCCTTTATCAGCCATAGGCGTACCGAAGACCTGACAGCACAAAAAAACCCCCGTTATATTCACTTCTAACGTTCGTTTCCAGGTTTCCAATGAAAAGAATTCAAATCCTGAAAAATCAATGCTGCCATCACGTTGTTCTACCTTATCATTTAACGCTGCGTTATTGACAAGAACGTCTATTCCTCCAAAGTGACTAAGGATATCCTTCCGTACCTTTTCTAAAGACACCCGACTCGTGACATCCATGGCATACCCGAAAGCAGAAATATTATATTCCAAAGCAAGATCTTCTGCAAATGCATTACATTTTTCTTGATCTGTATCGGTTACAATGATATGAGCGCCAAATCGTGCGAGCGCATCGCAATGCTGTCTTCCCAGCAATCCAAGGGCGCCGGTCACGAGAGCAACTTTATTTGATAAGCTAAACAATGGACTCATACCTGTTTATGCTTTTTCAATTTTTGGTTTCGTATTGAAATTGCTTGTTTTCCGAAACACCGGTTCGATAATCTCACCCCTTAAATTATCCAGTAATGTGTTTTTTTCAATAACTTTCTTAACGAGTTTCAGAACATTGCGATACGCTTCGAGTGTATATACGATGTCATCATCAGTGTGAGAAAAAGAGAGATTATGAAATCCGCTCCAAAGAATACCTCTTTTAAATAGTTCCTGCTGCATAAATGATTTCATTGCCAGCGTATTGCCAACGGATGGATCGAAAACAACCATCGTTCTGCAGTCCAGCCCCCTGCAACTGAGAAATGAAATATTGAGTTCGCGGACAATTTCATCAAACCCTGAACGCAGTTTCTTACCCTGTGCGGCTAAATAATCCGGAACTTTCTTTGCAACCATCTCTAAAATTGTGGCCTTGGCTGCAGCAAGCGAAAGAACTTCACCGCCGAATGTTGTAAAGAAAAAAACATCTTTTTCCAACAGCTGCATTACATCCGTGCGCCCGGTTAATACGGATAAAGGCATACCATTAGCGATAGCTTTCGAGAAGGTAGCAAGATCAGCCTTTACACCGAAATATTCCTGCGCACCGCCGAGTGCGACTCGAAATCCTGTCCACATTTCATCAAAGATTAGTAAAGTACCATTCTGTTCACAAACGTCTTTGAGCCTGTGAAGGAAATTATCCTTAGGTTCTTCAAAAACCACAGGTTCAAGAATGACACAAGCAGTGTCGTCATCGATTGAATCGAGAACCGATTGGATGTCATTATATTGGAAGGTGTGTGTGAGTTCCGATATTTCCCGGGGAATTCCCAAATTTCGTTCGGTAACACTGATATACCAATCATGCCATCCGTGATATCCGCAACAGAGTACTTTCGTTCTTTTGGTAAATGCCCGTGCTAAGCGAATAGCCGCACTTGTTACGTCGGCACCGGTTTTACTGAATCGCACCATTTCGGCATTGGGCACAAGTGTATTGATGAATTCCGCAACTTCCACTTCCAACGGATGCTTCATCGAGAACGTGATACCAGAAAGCAATTGATCCCGTATCGCATCATTCACGACCGGGTAACAATAGCCAAGCGATAACGGACCAATTCCCATGTTGTAATCGATGAATTCATTTCCGTCCACATCCCAGACATGAGATCCATCTCCTCGCTGCAGATATTTTGGAGCAATCCCTTTTGTATATTGTCCAGGTCCTTTCGCCAATGTTTGTGTTTGCGATGGAATGAGTCTCAAGGCGCGATTATAGAGTTTATTCGATTGAGTTATATCCGGGTATTTTTCATTGAAGCGAATTCCGTTGGCCATAGGAATTTCCTTTCTTTCAGCAAATGGATCTTTTAAAGAAGACATTTTCTTGTTTGATATATCCTTTTTGCATTTGTGGTTTAAGGGATGTAAGTTTTGCAAGTATTCGTAATGCAATTTGCCTTCCTGTAAAGCCTTCATACTCCAACACGTCCGGCAATAATCCCGGCCTAAACCATTTCTGGTCAAAAGCGATTGGCATAACATGAGTTGCAATACGATACCGCACAAGAATCTCGCAAAGGATGCTGTACAACCCTCCAGTAAGGAAGTGATCCTCCAGGGTTACAATGAGTGTTGTTTCACGGGCTGCCCTTAGAATTGCAGATTCGTCTATGGGATGAAGGCCGCGTAAATTAATCAAACGTACAGAAACTCCCGCTTTTTCCAATTGTTCATGTGCAATAACGGCCTGTTCCAGCAGTATTCCATACGTCAATATCGTGACATCGAATCCTTCCGAAATGGTTTCGGAAACACCAAATATAAATGGTACTGTGTGCGTAACGACTGGAGGGCGGGGATTAAATCGCACATAACAAGGATAAGGTGATTTTAAAACAGTATTCATACCGCCTGTCAATTCTTCGGCGTCGCTCGGACAAAAAATGTGCATCGATGGAATAGACCTCATCAACGAGATATCTTCGAGTGCTTGATGTGTTGGACCGTTGCCATCAGAAAGAAATCCAGGCACCGCGCCGACAAGCTTTACCGGCAGTTGAGGAATACCAACATCAGTTCGGATAAATTCAAATGCACGCATCGTTAAAAATGCTGCGAGTGCATGGACGATGGGAATTCTGCCTCGCAGTGCCAAGCCCGCTGCCGCACCAACTAAGGTCTGCTCCGCAATACCGAAATCTAGAAATCGATTCCCCAGTTTTTGGGGCAGCGACCGGATCGCTGCACGATTTTCTGCCGTAAGAATTCGTATGGTGGTATCCTTGGAGCAGAGTTCTTCAAGTTTTTCTTCGTATGTCATATTAACGGACCATGAAAGACTCGGATGTCAAAGTGGCTGGATTTGTCGTACTCAACTCATCCAATAACATCTCTACTTCTTGATGTGTAAAATTTGTAAACCAGCGATCGGCCTGCCGTTCAATACTCGGAAGTCCTTTGCCGCGGACTGTATTAGCAATGATGACACTTGGTTTTCCTTCGCCAAAAGGCAAGTGACGGAAAGCCGCTTCCATATCAGAAAAAATATGTCCGTCGATCCGTTTCCAATTCCAGCCGAAAGCGCCAAACTTTGTTCCGATAGGTTCAAGCGGCACTAATTCTTCTGTCCGCATGTTTGCCTGAAATTCGTTTCGATCTATGATTGCTACAAGATTGTCGAGTTTGTGTGCAGATGCCAGCAAAATGGATTCCCAAATTGACCCTTCGTCTAACTCTCCATCGCCAAGAACGACAAAAACCCTGTTTTTTTCTCCGCTGGATTTTATATCGTACGCTACACCGATAGCAACAGCAAGCAAATGCCCAAGCGACCCGGAATGAAACTCAACACCAGGAATTGTTCGATTAGGATGCCAATAGATCGAATCAGTGGTTTTTAGATGTTGATCCAACCGGTTCCGGGGAATAAATCCGAGTTCGACGAGCGTACCGTAGAGTGCTGGAACGTCGTGGCCTTTTGAGAGAAACAGATAATCACGGTTTGGATCGTTAATTTTTGCCGGTGCAACGCGGAGCACGTCTGAATAGAGGTACACAAGGAGATCGGTGCATGAAAGTGATGCACCAATAAAACATCCTCCATCGGTTGCCATACGGATTATATGTTCGCGCACGCGCTGTGCTCTGGCGATCAATTGTTGTTCTTGTTCGCTGGTCATTGTTCTACTGCCTCTGCTAGTATTTTGGTTTCTTTCTGAGTGATAGTTTTCAATTCATGAAGATGGAGCCCGTACCAATTTACACCCGCATATTTTGCGTTGAGCAATGGAAGAATCGGCTCTTCTCTGAGCAATGCGAGAATTTCATAAAGTGAAAATATCGGATTGTCCGCTGTCCAGAGATGATCATAAACATTCTTGATAAAAATAAAGTCTTCCGGATAATCGATAGTCCAGCGATGAGTCATCGAGTAATCCTTCCCTGTTCCCCACGTTACATTACCGATACGGAATCGTTCCGGCCGCTCCCAAATAAATGGTGTTGTATGCTCGCGTTCCATTGGAAGCTGTGCTTCTTTCCATGCATATTCTAAAACCTGAAATGGCATTATTTCAACATCGTTCCCGTCGGGATACGTTGCCGGATGTAAATTACTGACATAATCGTACTCCTGGGAATGTTCGTCATAAAATCTGACAACCTTATCGATGATGCGTGGATCGATGAGCGGACAATCCGATGGAATTTTTATGACCACATCTGCGTAATTTTGTTTTGCCGCTTGATAGTGGCGATCCAACAAATCCGTGGGATGACCGCTGTAACAGGGAATACTGAATTTCTTGCAGAGATCACGAAGAGTATCGTCTTCCGGATTCGTTGTTGTCGCTACGATGAGGTCGCAATCAACTTTGACCGCTGCAACACGCTGAATCATCCGCAGCAATAATGGACGCCCCTTCAACGGCATCATGACTTTATTCGGAAACCGGGTTGAACCCAGCCGCGCCTGGATCACAATCAGCTTCTTCATGATGCCAGCTCGAGAGAAGGCAATGGAATTTCACACAGATCATCTTCGAGGAGTTGCCGACATACCCGTGCTATATTTATTGAAGCTGAATGGTGCTGCAATGGAAGAAGTCTGCGTAATTCGTTCACATCAAAGTACGAATAGACTTCCTTGTCGAGTGCAATGCCGATATACACAACACTGGAATACTGTGTGATCAGTACAGAACAGTTTGCAATCATTTCTTCTACCGGTCCGGTTGCAAATATTAATGCACCCGGAGCGTATGTTTCAATTTCTTTTGTTACCCGGACAACATTTTCATTCGGATGCAATTTGAAGACTAACTGCCGTCCCCGAGCAAACTCAAATGCTCGCCTTATGAAATGCGGCCTATTCTCAATCTTAAATGTTTCCCGGGAATCTGAAGTACAGACAAGGACATATCCCTTTAATGGAAATCTGTTTTTTAAAAACTGCCTGCAATTGTCGAAATTTGGAATTCCCGTGACAATAATTTTTTCCCGCCGTACGCCTTTTTCAATAAAGAAATCACGATATCCCTCGCTTGCGACGCAGAAGATATCATACAGATCACTCAAGCCATTCGTCGAACTGCTGGCGATCCACATCGGAAGAAACGGAAAGAGTTTAACGAGGTGATACGCTGCATTCTCAGGGTCCGTCATACCTTCCTGTACTAAAATCACCTTCCCATTCCGAATGTTCCTTGGAACAATTAGATCGGTCGTAATAAGTGTAAGATCGTAGGGACATGCAATACCTCTGTAATCGAGATTCAATTGCTGGAAAAGAATATACTTTCTGATGCGCTCGACCCATGGCCTTCCGGGAGCAGTAAAATCAAGCCAGCCCAACTTTTGCATAACATTCAACATCCCATCACAATATTGCGGCGAAAAAAAGTGATCGTATTCGGGAAGTTCAAGGGCAATCTTATGCAGCTGCGTTATTTGGTTATAGGTACCGCCGATATGAAGTATTTTTTTATTCATTGATTTTCAAGAGCAGCTTTGTAAGAAATAAATCGTTTACCATTCCAGCGGACTCCCTGCATCAACAGAGCTGCGTACCCTACTGCTATACAAAACAACAATACGATCCTTTTAACCACCACAAATGCAGCAATCTGTGCCGTCGTTGCATAAATATTCATGGACGAGAAAAGCGCTATATAACCAAGATCTTTGACAACGATACCGCTTGGCAGAAAGAACGCTCCGAGCCGGACGGCAGAGAGGATTGCTTCTATAAGAAGCACACTCAAAAATGAGATATGAAATCCCAGCGATTGGACAACCAAAAGTGTTTCACCTGCATCCATGAACCAATGTATCACATACAAGAAAAACGCAGCGGCAAGATATGCCTTCTTTTGTCTCCCCGCTTCTGCAAATTGGAGATCCACCTGTTTGAAGGATGAAGCGAAACGTTTAAGACGCTTCCTGAGCGCTGGGATCCTGAAACGGAATAAAAACTTCCAGATAGTTCTCGCCAGTGTTCCTTGAATAAGTTTCTTTACAATGAATCCAAGTGCAACACTGGCTGCAATAAGAACTCCAATCGCAGCGACAACCGTGCTCTTATGATTTTGAATGGAGAAAATTTGATCCTGAGCGAAAATTCCACTTGCTACGCATACACTGGAGATAAAAAACAATTGAGTGATACCGAGCATCCAGTGACGCATGATTAAACTTGCAGCCGTTGTGCCTCCAGGAATATGAGAACGATGCTTCAGAAGAAATACTTTGATCGCGTCGGCCAGGACAAAGCCGCCCGGAATTGAAAGAAGAACGGCTTCTGCACTTATTTGAGGGGCATAGAGTGAAGTGACGCTAATTTTCAGACGCTTGGGAAGCAACATTTTCCAGGCGAGCGCATCCAGCAGCATACCGATGAAGAAGGGCATCGGTAGGAGAAATAACATCCAATCTATATGAAGAAGAGAAATATTAGCCTGCTGGAGTGCGCTCACTGAATTGTTCCTAAAGTTATCTCAATTTACTAATTTCCTATACTGTGGCCCGGACGAAGAAAATACATTCTGAATACGCCTGAGACCGAAGTATGAAGCACTTACTGTAAGTAATTAATTCAATGATATACATTACTTGTTAACACAAAATTACCGTTACATTAAGAAGCTGCAAACGCAGCCTCTACTCGTTGAAACTTCTTTCGACCTGGATATGCAAGAACAGATTTATATTGGCCGATATATCGCTCGTATTTTTCGGGTGTCAGGTGTGCAAGTTCCAACTGAATAAATCCATCGATGCATGATCCGAATGATTCATCAATGCCAAAATCACAAAATCGAACCCCTTCCGGGGAACAGAGTTCTGAATACTGCCGAAGAAGTGTCGGAATGGATACTCCAACAGCACGAAGCCGCAATTTCAGTTTGTTCAAATCTTCTCTGTATGTTGTTCCGCAAAAATATTCCTGCAGCGCATGTTTCTTCTCTTCAGGAATGCGGTAAGGATGGAGCGAGGTAACGTATCCTTCTAAGGCCCCATACCATTTAGAACAGATATACACCATCGCTTCTTTTGCTTCATTGGTATAAGTGCTGCTGATGGAGACCGGACCATAGAGATACTTTACCGTTGGTTCGTTTTCGATCACTTCGCCTATTCCACTCCAGAGGAATTCGAGTGCATGCGATTTCCAATATTGCCGTTGGATGAAACTCCGCCCCATTTCAATTGAGTATGGGAGCTTTTGAATAAATTCCTCTGAAAATCGAAATAATGATGATGTATATAACCCTTGAACTCCCCGACTTGAAAGAATCTCATCACAAAATCCCAACCGATAAGCACCGACAATTTCCAACTGTTCATCATCCCACAAGATCAAATGCCTGTAAATTTGGTCGTATTTATCTTTATCGAGACGTTTACCTGTTCCTTCTCCAACATGCCGGAATGTGACTTCTCTTAACCTGGCAATCTCCCGGACTACAGAGGGCGATCCAACGAGACACAGGCGTTTATAAGGTGCTGGCGAACCTAAATACATCGCAGCATCCAATTCCCGCCGGAGGATACGCCGTTCTATCGGCCGTGCGATCCCGCGTTCTGTACGGAACGGGCCTTTCTTACCAAAAGGCAGCGTTTCCACTTGTTTTCGCATAAGCTTCGTGGCCGCTTTTGCATGCAATTGCGAAAACGCATTGTAGGGAATCAATTCTCCAATGTGCAGGCGCACAGGTTTTTTATTTTTCCTCAACATTTCATGCGACAGCAGTAATGACGATACTTTTTTTGAAACGAACGACATTCCATAAAACACCGCAGAATTATTTGCGCCCACATACATCGGAAGGATTGGTGCTTGATGCCGCTGGGCGAAGCGTAGAGCTCCTGCATGCCAGCGCGTGTCAGCGACGCCGCGTAAAGACACACGTGACACTTCACCTGCTGGAAAAAATACAACCGCTTCGTTATGTTCCAGCACTTCATCGATGCGAAGAAAATCGGCTTTTGTAGTGGAACCCGAGTACACATTTACAGGAAGGAACAACTCCGCAAGACCTTCAAGAGCAAGCAGCACATCATTCGCAACGATGCGCACGTCGGGGCGCACTTCAAGAAGCGCCTTTAGAATAACAAGGCCATCCAATCCGCCTAAGGGATGATTGCTCACACACACAACTCGTCCCGTTGCAGGAACGTGCTCTAACTCTCGCGAAGAAACCAGGAAAGAAACATCTAGATACTCAAAGATATCGTCGAGGAGACTCACGCTATGCACGCCGGGATGACAATTGAGAAAACTTTCAATCTGATCCAGCGACAAGATCCGACGCACTAACCGCACAATGAGTGAGCGGAATGCTGAAGGGACTTTCTTCCAAGAAGATGCTGCATATTGTGCCAGCACTGCTTCTATATCAATATGAATGATTTTCTGCATTGAATGTTTATTCATGGCTGCCTTTTCATGATTTATTGCAAAGATACTGCATGCATATTACCGTGTAATTAACAGGAGATTAGAAATTAGTAACAATATGCTGCGAACAGCGAGAGATTGTTCGCGTCGATCAGTCCCCGCGGTGTTTACATTTTCCATACAATTATATAACAATGATAACTTACTTTAATAACACTCCCGTTACATCTAAAAAGTATATTGGTATCCGCCGTAACCACCACAGGTTACACTATGGATAACCAAATAGGATATTTGAATGCAATCGCTTCTACAATATTTGCCATGTTGGTCCAGACTTGCCGAGCCGTTGATCCCAAATAACGCTGTTCAGAATAATTTCCTTTTTCTGTTTTATAATTTTCTCGACAAAACAAAATCGACCTGTAGACTTCTTGGACCATTTGTGTTTATAATATTTTTCACAGCAATATCATATGCCGGCGCGATCCGCGGTGTAGTGCGTGCGAAGGATACACGCGATTTAATTATTGGGGCAAATGTTTCGTTACCCGGAACCGGAATGGGAGCTGTTACGAATGCATCCGGTGAATTCTTCATCTCCATGTTTGCAGGTTCCTACACGATCCATGTCAGCATGTTAGGCTATGATCATTATGAGAAGAATGTAGTCGTCCCGGACGACACGTCTGAGGTTTTTTTTGAAATCTTCCTCAAGGATAGTCCCTTGGGTGTCGGCGAAGTTGTTGTACGGGCTCGCGCAAACCGTGAGCTTGAGGCAGCGGGCATCCGAACGGAGTTTGAGTCGAACAATATTATCAATGTCGTTACCGCTCAAACGATCGAGCGCTCAACAGACCGGACTGCAACAGAAGTGCTTCAACGTGTTTCAGGCCTCTCGATTGTTAAACAGAACGGAGAGGGCCACGCTGTTGTTATGCGCGGATTGACCCAGCAATATAATAACACGCTTGTGGACGGCATTAAAATACCAAGTCCGGAATCGAAGGACAGATTCGTACCTCTCGATATTTTTCCATCGTCTTTATTTGAACGAATCGATGTGACAAAAGCGCTCACCGCTGACCTTCCTGGTGATGCAATTGGGGGAACGACGGATCTCGTCATCCGCCGTGCACCTGAATCCTTTATTCTCCAGGTAAGCGCAGCAACCGGCTATAATACTTCGGTTCAGAATAATCCCTTTATGGCATTTGATGCGAGTACAGTCCAGGAGCTTGATCCAGATCGGCTTCATCACATAGTTGATCAGGAAAATCCGACTGCTTTTACGAAAGATGCCTATGGACGCTTAACAGTGTCATCATCTGATTTCTCAGTCTACAATCTTAAGTTTACAAATAAGAATAGTCCCATTGATGGCATATTTTCTCTCGTCGTTGGTGATCGCTTCCTCAATTCACAAATCGGCATCATAGCATCCGGCGGCTATCAAAACACGTTCAACCGGTCACAGACAAATGTTTACGGTATAGATGGTGGCAATATAAATAATAGCTGGAATGCGACCAATGCATCAGTGGACGACCAAACATACTATACACATAAAATGCGCGCCGGAGCAACTGTCAAGGCCGACTTTATATTGGATGTCGATCAGCAGTTTGCGGCGACAGTTATTTATAATGATCAAACGACGGAATTGACGAGGAAAGGCATTTCAACGACTCTGAACGGTACTGTTGGCTCCGCAACCATTGTTGGTACCTACCGTTCTGCACTTCGAAAACAGACGATAACAAATTTCTCCATGTCAGGCGATAATTTTACATCATCCCCCATCTCTGTGCACTGGATTGTGAATTATTCAGATGCACAACAGGATCGTCCGGACGAGGCACAATATTCCTTGTTGAATCATCCTGATAGGAACGGGAATATACCAACCGTATGGGGAACCGGTAATGTTACTCATTCATGGCGTTGGAATGGTGACCGTCAGTACCTTGCAAACATGGATATTACCTACAAATTGACTTCAGACGAAACTCATGTGATCCATGCTGGCGGAGGCTATACGGGACTGAAGCGTGCGAATTTCCAAAATGATTTTACATTAGTACCCGCGCTTGATCCTGCCACCGGAAGAACACCATCATTCACCGTCATTGATAGCATGAAATTTGTCCCTAATGCAGCGATCGTCGGAAATCCGGTGTTCAATTATCAGAATTACAAGGCACAGGAAGCACTGTTATCATGGTATTTTGAATACACCTTAAACACGGGTCCACTTCAGATGCTTGCAGGCGTTCGGTGGGAACAGGCAATAGATCAATTCTGGACTGCGGCTCCCATTAGCGATGCATATAATTCGGACACGGTAAAATTCATTGACTTATTGCCTAGTGCGCACCTTCGTTATGCCTTCAGCTCAGAACATATCATGCGCCTTTCTGTAACGAAAACTTTGAGTCGGCCAAGTTATTTTGATCTTGTTCCTGCTCAAGATGTGGGCGACGTTAATGTAAACAAAGGAAATCCTGATCTGAAGGCCGCACACTCAACCAATATCGACCTGCAATATGAATATGTTACTTCCACCACCGATCAGTTCTCCGTTACTTTTTATAAAAAACATATTACTGACGCAATCCAGAGAAGTGTCTCCGGTTCCACAGTATCATCCACAACTATGACCAATGGCCCTCCGGCGGATGTCTATGGAGCTGAAATCTCTGCTCTTATGCACTTCGGGGATTTTGGTATCTCCGGAAATTATGCTCAAGCCTATTCACGTACAACCGATCAGGTCACTATCGTGACGCTTGGTACCGATATATGGGGCGAACTTGGACCTGTGAACACATTAGTTACACGTACTCGTCCGCTTCAAGATCAGTCCCCGGTTCTCGCAAATGCAACTCTCTCTTATGGGAATAAACAATGGGGCACCGGTTTGCAGGTTTCGTACAATTACACCGGCAGACGGCTCGTTGGCGTCGGTAGTCAGGACGGATTGGATGTCTATGAAAATGGCGTTGGAGATATAGATTTCTCTGCTGATCAGATCATACTTCCGGGCCTTAAGCTTTCAATAAAACTCTCAAATATTTTAAATTCTGTCGTTGTGCGAGAAGCTCCATCCGGTGCATGGATGATGCATGCGCCCCTCCTTGTTGAACAGGATTATAATAAATTCCGCGGTACCATCGGGATCAGTTATCGTTTATAAATCACGAATACTATTCACAAATGAACAAAAGGAAAATTATGAAATTAATTATTAACCAATCTCACTCAACATATCAAATTTCTACAGGAGGACTTATGCGGACATTGTTTGTACTATTTCTGCTTACATTTTGTTCCGTTTTACAGGCACAGACGATCACGTCTGGACCATTATCAGGCCATATTAGAGGAACGACACTTGCTAATACAACATATATCATTACAGATTCTATTGTCGTTGATGCGGTTGACTCCCTTCGGATCAGCCCTGGTGATACACTTATTATGCAAAGCGTCAACGGTGCGATGTTCTTTTTTGGCAATGTCTACTGTGAAGGCACATCTGCAAATCCCATCGTCATCACTGTTCCGGCTAATCGCCGCACACTTGGCCCCGGTCAATGGGGTGGGATCGTGGTAGATTCACCGAATGTCTTCAGCATGAAGTTCACCCATCTCTACTGGGCAGGAGGATCGGACCTCTCCGGCCATGCATACCGGACGATCAATGTTGTCTCGGGCTATTTGCACAACACGGTAACGACATTCACGGAAAACTGGATCACGGGCACGGTCGATGATGCCATCGGAATCGCCGGCGGTAAAGTCAGCCTTCTGCGAAACGTCTGCAAATGGTGCGGTTCACCGGATGGCGATAATCTCAATATTAAAAACGGTGCATGGGGAGAAATTGCGTACAACGTTATCTGGGGACCTGGCGGCAATGGTATTAAGGTCAATGCCAGTTCCAAAACGCGTATAACCAATGTGTGCATTCATAACAATACGATCACTGCCGGCGGCTGGCGCCGTCTTGGAGAACCTGGCTATTGCATTCTTGTGGATGCAAGTGCCCGTGCGGAAATTTATAACAACGTATTCGGCGACTGCTATAATGATCTCGAAATCACAACAGCAGCCGATACAACAAACACCGTGTATGATAATAATTTTTATTTCGGCTCTGTTGACAGCTTGAGCAAAGCGAGCGTCTTTTGGGCACCAGATGGAGTCGCCCGTCAAAAGGCGAATGATAAATTCATTGGCCACACCGGCCATCCGTTTGTGAAGTTTAGTGATCACTTCACCAATGATTGGAGTACTCTCGATGGTGACAATAATTATCTGTTGAGTGCAACCTATAAGAACCTGGGATTCACGCCCCCCAGTAGCTGGACGAATCCCGGGATAACCGGACAACTCCCAGGTGATGCTAATGTTGGAGCACTTGGTGCATCAACAACGGATGTGAATAATGAATCGGTCAATAGCCCTACCACATTCGCGTTGAAACAGAACTATCCAAACCCTTTCAACCCGTCGACGATAATTGAGTATACACTACCGCAAACCGCACAAGTAACTCTAAAAGTGTTTAACGTACTCGGACAAGAAGTAAAAACGCTTACAAACAGAGTAGAGTCGGCTGGTGTTCATTCGGTTCAGTTCGATGCAACAGATCTGACATCCGGTGTTTATTTTTACCGATTGCAGGCGGGATCGTTCTCGCAAGTCAAACGGATGCTGCTGTTGAAGTAAATGGAAAGTAAGTAATTGATTAGCTGCTCCACCCTCCTAAAAGAGAACGGCGGTTTAACCGAATAGGTTTGCCGCCGTTCATGGATTCGTTTCGTCTCATTATTGCAGGGAACAAATTATGAATCGTCTTCATTGTACAACATTGTATTTTTTCATTCTTTTTACTATTACAGTCGGTGCAGGTGCTCAGGAGAAAGTCACGATTGCTCTCTGGGGAGATTCGCGGGAAAACCTTGACCATGCCTGTGAGCAGATCGCCCATGTGTTGGAACACCAGATAACAGACTGGGATGTTCAGGTACATACTGGAGACTTCACACATCATGGTTCAGAAGCGGATTGGCAGCAGACGCTTGCGGTTCCCGGCATCAAAGAACTTTATGTACCCGGAAAATTCCTTCTCTGCACAAGCAATCATGATGCAAGCGGCATTAAAGGAGACTTTTCGGCATCGCAGCGAGTATATGACAGACATACAAATGGAGTTCTACCAGTCAACGATGCAGACAACACAACACATTTCTATGCATGGCATAAAGGAAATGTCCACATTGTTGTTCTCGATGCATATTTCTCCGATTCATCGACCGTACAACATTGGTTGGACAATTACCTTAATCGCGTCAAACCGAATGACTGGCTGATTGGTGTTTGGCATAATCCGGCATACGAAATCACCTATAAAGAAACCTACCTCGAGCACTGCCGCGGGTGGCTCGAGTCATTGGCTCGTCATCACTGCAGCCTTGTCCTCAACGGACATGCACATATCTATGTGCGTACAAAACCGCTCCTACCGGACGGTACCATCGATAATAAAAAAGGCATCGTTCATATCATTAATGGAACAGGAGGCGCAAGCTGGAAAGATCCGGTTCCCATGACCTCACAAATTGCATTCACACCTTCGGTGCGTTCCTTTCCCGTTATTACATTTATTACATTCGAAGGCCGCACTGCTCAGATCCGGACTGTCGATGCACGGCCGGAAAACCATCTTCAACTTATCGATTCTTATACCATTACTCATTAAGGAGCAACCATGCCTCGTATAATATCACGACTAATAATTTTCATTCTACTCTTATCCAGCATTCCTTTATTAGGTTTTGCCAAAGAAGTCATAAAGCAATCAGATCCATTGACACTTGGGAAAGGGTCGTTAAATTTTCTTGTCCTCAGTGATTGGGGGAGAGACGGAATGACCAACAAGGATAAAAAAGCGGTAGGTCAGGTTATCGTAGAAAAGCAATTGGGCGAAACAGCACAAGAGGTCGATGCATCCTTTATCGTAACATGCGGCGACAATTTTCATGGTCATGGTGTGCCCAGCAGTACGGATTCCCTCTGGCTTGTGAATTTCGAAAACGTCTATACTGCGCCGTCACTGATGATCCCTTGGTATATCACACTCGGGAACCATGACTATGAAGGCAATGTTGATGCGGAACTCGAATATGCAAAAACAAGCAAGAGATGGATTGAACCAGCACGGTATTATAGTTTCACAAAGAAGCTTTCGGGTTCATCACAAGTGCTTTTTGTGATTCTTGACTCAACACCCTTTGTTGATGAATACATGAATCAAAAAGATGATGGACATCACGTAAGCGGCCAAAAGATAGTTGTACAGATGGTATGGTGCGATAGTGTGCTTCGTGCATCAAAGGCAAGTTGGAAATTCGTCTTCTTCCATCATCCTGCGTACTCCGCTTCTTCCACGCATGGCAGCACGCGGGAAATTCAGCGTGTGTTCGTTCCATTGTTTGAAAAATATCACGTCAACGCATGTTTCTCCGGGCATGATCATGACTTGCAGCACTCACGCCCGGACAGTGCGACTGTTGAATACTTCGGCTGCGGCGGAGGATCTGAAAATAGGCCGGCTGGAAGTGCCTATTTTACAAAGTACAGCGTTGGCTCCCTCGGCTTTTGTGTGGTCTCCATGACATCGAGTATCGCCCGAATCAGTTTTGTCAACGAGGCGGGGCAGCAATTATACACATACACTATTCACAATGAACGTCATCCCTCATTGTCGGTAAATACAAAAAACCATCATTCGAAAAAATAAATCACTTCTTACCTATAAAGGAATGGATATGTCCAGAATAATCATACGTTTTAGTATCCTCGTTGCATTTGGCTGCAGTACGCTCTCAGTCATGTTTTCACAAACCGCTCTTCCTGTTATCCTCGATACCATTGCTGTCGGCGGTTCCGGAGGAATGGATTACATCACCTGCGATTCAAAAAACCACCGTCTGTATATCTCCCATAGTACTCGTGTTGAGGTTGTTCAGTACGATACAAAAGAACATGTCGGGAGCATCGAGAAGGCATCTGGTGTTCATGGGATCGCGCTTGCACCTGAATTCTCCCGCGGTTTTACAAGCAATGGCAAAACCAATAACGTTACTGTCTTCGATCTCAAGACACTGACGGTCATTGAAACAATTGAGGTGGGGAAAAAACCCGATGCCATCATATATGAACCGACAACGAAGCGCATTTTCACATTCAATGGTGAAAGTGAAAATTGTTCTGCCATTGACGCAGCAACGATGAAAGTCGTCGGAACGCTGGCACTTGGCGGCGGCCCGGAAGCACCTGTCGCGGACCGCAAAGGCAATATATTTGTGAATATTGAGGCGACAAATGAAGTCGTTCAGTTCGATGCAGCATCACTCAAGATAATTTCACGGTGGCCGGTTGCTCCAGCGCAAACACCGACAGGGATTTCGATGGATCGTGAAAAGCGCATACTTTTCATCGGCGGAAGGAACCAGGTTTTTGTTGCAATGAATGCCGATAACGGAACGGTACTTGCAAATTTTCCTATCGGTAAAGGCGTGGACGGCACTGCGTTCGATTCAAAGACAGGAATGATTTACGTTTCAAACAAAGAAGGCAGTCTTGATGTGATTCATGAAGACTCCCTATCGCAGTTTACTTCCGTCGGCAAACTCCAAACCTCTCCAGGAGCAAAAACACTTGCTCTTGATAACAAATCACACCATGTCTATCTTCCTGCAGCCCGTCAAGTGGATGGTCCAGGTGGTACAAAGGGAGATATGATGGTGCTTGTTGTTGGGACACGATAAAAGAAACGATCGAAGATATTAAAACAATCCACCGAATCTCTCATTCGGAATTAGCGTGAATGAGAGATTCCTTGTTATAAGTCCTTGTTTAAATTTTCTCCAAACAAAATTACTTTTGCATGAAGAAGATATTCCATTACTCATTAAAAGAATTGTTGAAAACGATTCTGTTTTAAAAAATGTGTTTCAGACGAGAAACAATGGAATAAATGTAGTCTATGCTGCTTTCATTAAGAGTAACGCCAACAATGCAAGCAAATGTTACGACTATATTATGGAATTGGGAAGATTTGTTGTTCATTGCACAAATGAAAAATGTTGCATAAACATAACTTGACAAAGTATGGAACATTCCATAAAGTATTTAAGCGTTGTCTCCTCGACGACGCGGCATTCCTTCTAAACCCTGACGTTTAGTTATGCGTCAGGGTTTTTATTTTCTCAAGTGCACTCACAAATTTTAAGGTGAATTATACCGATCGAAAAAGAAAGCTGAAATAAGTTCAGTGAGAGCTCAGTATTCTAAGTATTGGACTGTGATGACAAAATCTTCATTATTGCAATTGTTCTTTGATAGTTGGAGATCCGTTCATGATCCTGCGACGTCTACCCAACGATATAGATAGCTTCACTTATGTCACGTGGTTTAAATAGCGCAGAGGGTTTTTATCGATTCAATAATATATAATATTCAAGTTGAGTTCTTGATTTTTAGTTGAAGAAGAAACATATTGCTCGTGCGAGAGTTAACCCAAGTAACTATAATTTCCCTATTTTAAGACAGCACTTACTTTGCCGGACAATATTATTCACTTTGTATATCTCCTGGAGTGAATGTAGTGTGTAGTATTGCAAGACTATAGATAAAGTATATATATCGCCCTATTATGAACAAAATGCAGACGAAGTCTATCTCATCACAGGTTAGGGCGCCGACTAATACTATAGATATAGAGGAGATGTATTGTAATGAGAACCTTCTACTTTATTGGCGGACCCAAACCCGGTCAAGCTGAGGAGTTTTTTAGGCGCTTGGCTCAAATAGGAGGTTCACCTACAAATTGGCAAATCTATCCACATATTGCTAATGATAGTATGGCGTTGCATGTCGTTGACCTGCCCCCCAAAAAGTGATCCAATTTAAACTTAGTAAAAAGTATATTATGGATCAAAGGAGACAGGTCAAATGGGTAAAAAACGACACACAGTAGAAGCGATCGTAGCGAAACTGCGA
>Ga0182011_10000172_pt1 | contig 53494 bp, 41 predicted proteins | sample 711E1DmetaG_FD_120481 | JGI IMG/M metagenome (GOLD analysis project Ga0182011, IMG submission 120481) | Permafrost microbial communities from Stordalen Mire, Sweden - 711E1D metaG | ecosystem: Environmental > Terrestrial > Soil > Wetlands > Permafrost | place: Sweden: Stordalen | collected...
CACCAGGGTCTCGATCTCACCGCGGCCGAGATGCAGGTCGCGCAAGTCAAGCCGGGCCAGGACCGCCACGCCGGCCAGCACCAGCGAGCAACTGATCCACACCGTCACCGGCGGCAGCCGCCGACGGCGCAGCGCCAGCCAAAGGGGGATCAGGATGGCGTAGATCTGGGTCAGAAACGCGGAGGTGGACGCCGAGGTGTACTGGAGGCCATCGTTTTGAAATACCATCCCGCACACCGCGAATAGCGCCAGACCCACGCCCTGCCGGACTTCCAACCGGGTCACGCCGCGCAATGCGCCCCGCTGCCACACCGCAATGATCGCTGCCGCCAGCACAAAGCGCGGCGCCAGCATGCAGGCAGTAATGAACCAACTGCTGCTGGCGGGCAGCAGATGCTGATGCTCGAACGCCATCGCCTTGATGAGCGGAAAACTCAGCCCCCAAAACAGGTTGGCGAGCACCAGCATGAGCACGGCTGGAAGATGTCGGGAGGGAACAGCAGGCGCGGGCATGGCGGAAAACGTCCAGCCAGCCATTGGTCGGGTGAAAGCTCAAGCCAATCACCGACGCTGGCAGGCTCCTCGCCATTGTGTTTGTTTTGAGGAGCCGTCGCGCGATCCCACGGGCGAGACGCCCGTGCCACGTGGCATGGACGTCTGCCCATGTCAGACGAGACTCGTTCAAAAACAAAAGCCCGTGGGCTCCTCGAAACGTCTGCTCTGCTATCCGGCGTCCGGTTTCCGCTCTCCGGTGTCCCCGTCCGGCCGTCGCCGACGGCGCTGCTGCACCGCCTGACGGAGCAGAAACTCGATCTGGCCGTTCACACTGCGCAGCTCATCCCCCGCCAAGGCCTCGATTTCCGCCCAGAGCTTGGCGTCGATCCGCAGGAGAAACGCTTTGCGATCTTCGGATGCCATCGGAGTCAGCGGGACAGACCGGCGCGCTTGCGCACGGCTTCGAGAAAATAGGTAGGTTGATCGGGCGAGATAACCAAACAGCGGCCGGGCCAGCGCAGCACGACGGCGCGTTCCGCGTCGGTCAGATACGCCCGGAAGGGACCGAGGCGCCGGCTCCTGAATCGCCCGGAATACGCGCCGAGGCCACCGTTTCCATACATCTTCCAGGCATGGCGCATGGCCTCGCGGTCGGCGGCTGCACTGACCAGCCCGGCCAGCGGAAACCGCACGGTGCGGAACCGGAGTTCGATCTGGAGTTCGTCCCCGGCCAGGCGGTAGCGGCGGATGCGGGCGGCCCACAGGACCGCTGCCAGCGCGATCGGAGTGACCCCGCCGGCAGCGACCATCGCGCGCGGTGCGTGCGGATCCCGGAGCACCATGACCGCCAGGACGACGCCCGCCAGCACCGCGATCACGGCGGACAACAGGATCGCCAGGCGCACGCGGAACCCGGCGGGGGCGGGCGCGAATGAGGCGTCAGGAATGTACTGGGCTTCAGGCATCTTCGCATCACCTATTCTAGCTTGCGCTCAAGTTGAGCCTATGAGGTGGAGCGCGTTGTCCCTAATGCGCTGAAACCGCTTGGGGACAAGCGGTGCCACCTCGCTTCGTTTCACGCATTAGTCGCATCTGGAAAGCTAAATGGAATTAGCGCCGCTTGAGCATCGCCTGATAGAAGGCATTCCCGTAGACGGCCACGCCTCCCAGCGGCTCCCATCCCAGGGCGATGGCCTCGTTGACTTCCTTGCTGAGTTTTTCGAGCGCTCCTCTGGTAGAGAACACGAACACTCGGGGAACCGAAATGACCTGGTATTGCATGATGGAAACAGGTTTGGCGTTGGAATCGGCGAATCCGGCTGCCGGCTAATTATAGAGCGTCCCCGTATTGACGACCGGGTGCACCTCGGCCTCACCGCACAACACCACGAGCAGGTTGCTGACCATGGCGGCCTTGCGCTCCTCATCGAGATTGACGACGTGTTTCTCGGCGAGCTCCTTGAGCGCCATTTCGACCATGCTGACCGCGCCGTGAACGATTTTCTGGCGGGCGGCGATCACCGCTTCGGCCTGCTGGCGGCGAAGCATCGCCTGGGCGATTTCGGGGGCGTAGGCCAGATGGGTGATCCTTGCCTCTTCGACGTGGACGCCCGCCTTGGTCAGCCGTTGATTCAATTCCTCACGGAGCGCGGCGGATACCTCATCACTGCCGCCGCGCAAGGTAATCTCGTTTTGCTCGCCGTCATCGTAGGCGTAGCCGCTGGCGAGGTGGCGGACCGCCGATTCGCTCTGCACCGCGACATAGTTCTCGTAATTATCGACGTCGAATGACGCCTGGGCGGTATCCTGGACCCGCCAGACTACCACCGCGGCGATCTCAACGGGATTGCCACGCTTGTCGTTCACCTTAAGCTTGTCGCCGTTGAGGTTGCGCGCCCGCAGCGAAATCCTGAGCCGTTTATTGAGTGGATTGGTCCAGAAGAAACCACTGGCGCGCACTGTGCCTCTGTAAGCCCCGAACAAGATCAACACGGCGGCCTCGTTGGGCTGCAGCGTGAAAAAACCACAGCTCCCGGTGATCGCCAGGAGGAGAAAGATGGCGGAGGTCCCGAGCAGCCAGCCCGCGTTTTCGTGGGAATTCGTGGCGGCGACAATGCCCGCGACAAAGGCCCAAAGGCCGGCAACGAAAAGCGCCAGGACGATCAAGAGCGACAGCCAGCCATTGGCCGCGCGTACCGGCAACTCGTGGTTGCGGGTATCAACTGCAGGTTCTGAAGTATTCATGGTAGAAGATTAGGGAAGAAAAAGACGGTCAATGGCATGCCCGGCATTGCCAGCGCCGGCCAGTCCGGCAGGGCGGACAAGCACCCGGGAGCGCCGCCCGCACTCCCGTTCGCGCACGCCAGACCAACACCGGCGATGAGCTCCACAACCAAAACAATCAGCGATAGAAAAACCGTCAGCGCCTCACCTCGCCTGGAGAATTTTTGGAGCCGGTTCATCGAAGATATTATTGTGATATCACTTCAATATCTTTCATGTCAAGCGTCAATCGCGCTTGTAGAGCGGTTTAAATTGAACTGTAGCCGAGAACACGAACGTAGCTGCGAGCGCCAGCGAACGGATGGTCCAAGCTCAGGGCCCCGAGCGAGGTCGAGGGGCTGGCGCTCGCGGCTACACCTTTTCTGAAACCGCTCTAGTGGGGCCGGCCTCGGTGGGCCGCCCCGGGGTCGGCGACCCCGGCGACAGGTCTCTCCCTCGTCCGGCGCAATGCCCGTTTCGCGGATGGGGCGGCATCGTTCCGGCTCCCTGGCGCCAAAAAAAACGCCGCCCGGGCAAATTCCCGGACGGCGTCCAAAAGAAAAAAGGAATGCTTATTTCGAAACGTGCCCGGAGACCAGCTTGGTCATTTCGAACATGCTGACCTTGGCTTTGCCGTTAAACACGGCCTTCAGCTTGTCATCGCCATTGATCTGGGTCCTCACCTTCTTGTCTTGGAGACCGTTCTTCTTGATGTAATCCCAGAGTTTCTTGGTGAGCTCGGTGCGGGGCAGCGGCTTGCTGCCAACGACGGCGGAAAGGACGGCGTCCGGAGTGACCGGGGCCATGAACTTAGCATTCGGAGTGCGGGCGGGTTTCTTTGCCATAGTGAAGTTCGTCATAGTGCCCTTCCCTCTCAATGCAACGAAATTCTAGAGGGAGATCCGGGGATTCCCAGAGTGAAACCGGCCCGCCTTCCGCCGCCCGCCGCGCCGGTGCCGGCGCCGGCCCCCCCGGCCGGAGACGGCGCGTAGTTGTTTCTCTGCGACACAGACGCCTCCGCGCCTGATGCCACGGAAAAATGGATACCGGAAACCGGTGGTTCCGCGGACCCCGCCGCGCGCGCCTTTTTCATCGCCTCATCTGCCCGGATCCGTTGAATACCCGCCATGACCGCCCACGATCCAGATGACGGCCTCCGCCCGCACGGGGGACTCCTGCTCCCCACGGGGTCCGCCATCCTGACCAATTCCCTGCTCAACAAAGGCACCGCCTTCAGCGAGCGGGAGCGCGACATGCTCGGCCTCCGCGGCCTGCTGCCGCCGCGGGTCTTCACGATCGAGGAGCAACTGGGGCGCGTGTATGGCAACTTCCGGCGCAAATCGGATGCGCTCGAGAAGTATATCTTCCTGACGACCCTCCAAAATCGCAACGAGACGCTCTTCTACCGGCTGGTGGAGGAGCATGCGGAGGAGATGATTCCCATCATCTATACGCCCACGGTCGGCCAGGCCTGCCTCGAGTATGGTGCGATCTTCCGGCGCTCGCGCGGATTGTTCATCAGCATCCGCGAACGCGGCCGCGTCGCGGAAATCCTGCGACATTGGCCGGATCTGGACGTGCGCATGATCGTCGTCACCGACGGCGAGCGCATCCTCGGCCTGGGCGACCTCGGCGCGCTCGGCATGGGCATCCCGGTCGGCAAGCTGTCCCTCTACACCGCCTGCGCCGGCCTGCATCCGTACTACTGCCTCCCCATCACGCTCGATGTCGGCACCGACAACACGAAACTGCATGAGGATCCGCTGTACATCGGGATCAATCAAAAGCGCGCCCGGGGCGCCGAGTACGACGCGTTTATCGCCGAGTTCGTGGCCGCCGTCCAGCAGGCCTACCCCAAGGCGTTGCTGCAGTGGGAGGACTTTGGCAACACCAACGCCTTTCGTCTGCTCCGCCAGTACCGGGACCAGATTTGCAGTTTCAACGACGACATCCAGGGCACGGCGTCAGTAGCCTTGGCCGGCATCATCGCGGGGTTGCGCCTGACCGGCGGTCATTTGCGCGACCAGAAACTGCTTTTCCTGGGCGCCGGTGAAGCCGGCACCGGCATCGCCGATCTGCTCGTGTCCGCTTTGCTGCAGGAGGGTCTCAGCCTGGCCGAGGCCCGGAGCCGCTGCTGGTTCGTCGATTCGCAGGGTCTGGTGGTGCGCCACCGGCCGGGCCGGCTCGCCGAGCATAAGGAGCCTTATGCGCAGGATCATCTTCCCCTCGCCACGCTGGCCGAGGCACTCGAAGCCCATCGTCCCACGGCGCTGATCGGAGTCTCGGGCCAGGCGCAGGGATTTACCCGCGAGATCGTCGCCCGGATGGCCGCGCTTAATCCCCGTCCGGTCATCTTCGCCCTCTCCAATCCCACCTCGAAAGCGGAATGCACCGCGGAACAAGCCTATCAATGGTCGGACGGGCGCGCCGTCTTTGCGAGCGGCAGCCCGTTCCCGCCCGTGACGCTCGCCGGCCGCACCTATGTCCCGGGCCAGGGCAACAACGTCTATATTTTCCCTGGCGTCGGTCTGGGGGCGCTGGTTTGTGAAGCGGCCAAAATCACGGACGGCATGTTCCTGACCGCCGCCCGCACCCTCGCCGCGCAGGTGGGCGACGACGATCTCGCCCTCGGCCGCGTCTATCCGGCGCTCTCCAAGATCCGCGACGTCTCCGTCCAGATCGCAACGGCGGTGGCGGATGAGGCGCACCGGGCCGGCCTGGCCCGCCGGCCGCGTCCGACCGATCTCGAGGCCGACATCCGCGCCCGCATGTTCGTGCCGAATTACCGGGAATACGTCTGAGCCGGCCTCGTGCCGTTGCAGACGTCGCCAAAAGGCGCACCGTTTGGCGTCCCCACGGGGAAATGACCAGCGGCGTTTCCGGGCGTCTTCTCAGAGGAGCGCGAATTCTGCGAACATGCGAAATCCGTCGGATTGTGTAGAGTTTTGTGTAGAGGCGTTCGCCTCCGGGGAGCTACTTTTTTCCGGTGGCGAGTGCCTGAATCGTCACACCGCCCCCAGCTCGGCTAACTGCTTTGGCTTGGCGGGAAGCGGCGGTCCCAATAACATGCCTACGTGATTGAGCGGCTTGGTGATATCATGCGATTTTGGTGGGGACTGCTCTACTGGAATGCACGTAAGAGCTTTTTCCGCTTGAGGGGCAACCGCGCACGTTGCCCCTGCCAGAACCCTAGCGATTCCGGCCGGGCACTGGAGACGGCCTGCGATGCTGCGCACAATTGGAGCGCCCCCGTCCGCTTCCGCCGCGTCTGTCCCCTGCTGGTCGATACACCGTCCGGATTCCGCTGTTCGGTGGACACCAAGGACGTGCGGACGTTCTGGGGTCGGGCCGCCGCTTACTGGCTAGGCGCCGCCGCAGGCATCGGACTCGTCGGAACTCTGGGTGTGTTGGTTGTCCTCCGGCTGGTGGGTTACCTTCGAGAAAAGCGGCACTGGCACCCTCACTTTTGGTGCGGGCATGAATGCCCCCAACGCCACCCTCGAACTCAACGGTGGAACGCTCAACCTCGGAGGCTACAAGAGCACCTTTGGAATCCTCGACGTCAATGCGAGCTCTGTTATCGATTTCAACGGTGCCAGCGGCTCGGTCCTCGATATCCTCAACGCCGTAGTGATCGGCGCCGGCGCGATCCTGACCATCAACGACTGGGTCAACGGAGTAGACTATTTTTACAGCATCAAGAATCCGGGCGCGACGACGCTCGGCCAGATTACCTTCACCGGCTTTACTGGCAATGCTACCAACTGGCAGTCCTTCGACAGCGAGATTACGCCGGTCCCGGAGCCCGCGACCTACGGCGCCCTAATGCTCGGTTTGAGCACTTTGTTCGCGGGTTGGTGGCACTTTCGCCGGCGCACCTCATAGCCGCCGGCTGTCCAGCTCTGCGCTTGGCCCCTGTTCCCAGCTCTCTGGCGGGAGGCCGGTTGGCCGGCCGAATTCAGCATGATTTCACCTCAAATGGCGTCGCGCCGTACAAAACGGGACTGGCCGGCTCTGCCGATCTCCCGCGGGTGCGATGAGATCAACTGCGCGTGGACTTGTGCCCCGCCGATCGCATCAGCGAACGGAGTTCGGCCAGCTCGCGCTGCCGCCGTTTGCGAAACCGGCGCTGGCGCTCGGCGTTCGCGCGGCGCTTTTCGTCCCAGGACTTGACCGGCCGCCCCGCCCGCAGCCTCAAGGGCAACTCCACCGATGGCGTGAACAAATTGCGCCGTTCGAAGGGCAGCGGCGATCGGATCAGGGCCAGCGCCCGCAAGCCAGGCGTGTCGTCGGCAAACCACGGCGACAGGGCCACGCGCCCTGGACCAAACGCCCATTCCGGCACGGGCTGCCGCGTCGTTCCAGCCAGGAGTTCGGCGTAGGCCGCTAGCCACGCATCGGCAATCAAGCCTTCGGTGAAACGCTCCGCCAATCGGGGCGGCTCCTCCTGAATCGATCGTACGACCTGCGCCCGGGACGAGAACCCGCGCAGGGTGTGGAGCCAGTCGCGAAAGCTCCGGCCAAAATCCGCGAGCGAGTTCACGCCGGTCCCCACATCCTGCAGAGTCTGCGGGCGCGTGCTCATGGCGAGCGGGCCTTTTCCAGGACCCCCTCAATGGAGAGGCGGCTCTGCTCGGGAATTTGATCGCGGGGGAAGAACCGGTGGTAGACTTCCTCCACTTGGGCAAAGGTCTTCAGCTCCATCTTGCGTACCAAAAAGAGAATGTCCTCCTGATCGCCGGCGTAGCCAGGCAGCGGAGCCCGGCAGGCGTTGACCTTCATGGCCAGCAGGTAGGCTGTAGTCGGCACCGACACCGTGAGGCCCGGCCCGAATTCCTCCGAAGCGAGTCGGCGTTTCGCCTCCGAGGCGGCGAGAAACTGGCGCACATCGTCGTTGATCCAATCCTCTGGCAAATCCTGCTCGTGGGCAACCTGCAGGGCAAGCCGACGAGCTGGTTCGCTCGGCCGCACTATCGCGTCGACATCCTTGGTGGAATCGCGCGATCCATAAACGACGGTGAAGACGGCTCCTCCATAAAGCGCCACCTCGAGGGTCAGTCCCTTCGCCTGGGCAAGCTCTCCCAATCGGTTGAGAGCGCGCAGGATGTCAGCTTTGGTAAGTGGTTTGTATGGCATATATGTTTAATCGTTACGTAACGTTTTATCTTAAAAGCGCGAGTCAAAACACCGATCGGCTGACACCGCGCGCCCCGTCGTCCAAGCGCCCCTTCCAGCTAATCAGATGATCAATCGCACCTACCGCGAATTGGAGCGACCCGCTCCAATTCGCAGGACGATCCGGTCGCCGTCGGAACCCCCGAAAAGCCGCGCGCCGACGAAATCCGCCCACGGAATCACCCACTCCCCTTCAGTCGAGGAGTGCACCTCAATCCCAGCGGCCGGGGCTTTGGCGAGGACAATGGCGGTGAACGCAGCGCCAAATGACGGCCGAGTGTCGAGCGATTGCCCGAAAGCCCGTGCCCAGCGCAGCCAGAAGATACCGCACCGCCCTCATCACCGCCGCCGTCACCGGCAAGATTGACGTGCGGAAGACCGCCGCGTGACGACTGTCGCTCGGTAAACATTGGTAAACCGAGAAGCGTTTACCATTTTCCAAGACCGTAAACCATGGTAAACTAGAATCGATTGACTTGAGACCTACCCCATGGCCTGGACGCAAAATCTTTGGGAGCGCTACGGCTTCTCCGACAACCCCTTCGATACGGGGGCCCTGTCGCTCAGCAACGCCGCGAAGTTGATGGATACCTACGTCGCCCGGAGCGGTTCCTCGAACGCGGCATCCGTGCTGACCAACTTCCTGCGAAGTCCGGGCGGCGGACGCGTTGTCGTAGAAGGCGAGCCGGGAGTCGGCAAGACGACCTTTGTCAATTTCCACCGACATCAGTGGAGAAAGGAACTCCTCTCCCCGGCCACCGAGATCTCGGTGCAGGAGAACTGGACCGAACGCGATTTCCTCCTGAGTCTGCTCAACTCTCTTTTGTCACGCCTTCGTCTGGATATGGGCAGCAAGGAATTCAAAAGCGACGTCCTCCTGCAGGAGGTCACGGCCATCACCGGCGTTCGCGTGGAACAGACGAGCGGGTTCAGCGCCAATGTCACGGTGATCGGCACCGGCGGAGGTTTTGGCAAAACCTCATCCTCAAGCGTGAAAGTCGGTGAACTCACCAATGGCCGGTTGCGGGAGTATTTGTCCAGCATGGTTGCGCGGGCCCGAGAAAAGCGGGGCTGCTCCGGGGTCATCTTTCATCTGGAAAACCTGGAGTTGCTCGTTCGTGACGGCGACGGGAGTTTGCGCAGATTCTTCGAAGCGATCCGGGCGAAGGACAAACAGAAGCCAGCCGCTTGATACCCAGCTGTCTTGCCGTCTGCCCCCAGAGTGTCGTCGATTTGTTGTCAGATCTGCTGCCTTCTTCGATCTTGTTGAACTGTTGCCAGCCCTGTTGCCAGTCAGCGGTTTGGCCTGAAACAAAAAGCCCGCAACTCGTTTGAGAAGCGGGCCTTTAGAAATTTGGCGTCCCCACGGGGATTCGAACCTCTCAGGCCCAACAACCTAAAAGCTTCATTGATCGTGCTTTTGAGTTGTTACGAATAACTTAGAATATAAACAAAATAGAACGAGTGCTAACGAGATCAATCTAAAAACACGCCGCTGGCAAATCCGTGGCAAATATTTCTGACAGGAATCCATACGCGACAGACTCGAAGACACACCACGGCTAGGACTCCATACAGTCGCCTCGACTCGCCGTAGTCCTTCCATTTAAGAACTATCGTCGACGGCGTTTCTCCTACGTTGAAGAGACCCACGGCGAAGGACCCATCGGCGAGTTCCTTGGCATAGATGATCTTCGCGCCGTCGACGGTGATCTGCGTCGCCTGTAGACCGAGCGGATCTTGATCCACGTCGATCACTTCGTCGTTGGTCAAAAGGCCCAGGGTGAAATCATCGAGTTGGGCGAGATCGCAACCGATAAGCAACGGTGCTGCCAGCAGGGACCAGAGACTGATGTGCGTGTATTGTTCGTCGGCGGTCAGGTTGGTAAGGTGTGGGCTGGACCCGCATCACGCGACCCACGGCGAGCATGTCGGGGTCGTTCCAATGGCCTGGGCCGGCATACGGCGCCCATCGGTCCTGACGAAATCCGATCCAACGAAGGCTCTCCCAGCTGTCGGAAATATCCCAGGTGGTGCGCCAGGTGTTGGCGAGGCGCGCCCATTCTGCGGCCTGGCCATAGGGCGCTTTGTTCGAGGGACTGAGCACGATGTCGCGCCCTGAAGTTCGGAGGGCAGTGGCTATTTCGTTCACCTGCGGGCTGTCATTGGGATACCAGTCGTACTTAAGATAATCGACCCCCCAGACAGCCCACTGGTGAACATCGGCGGAGATGAAAGGAAACTGCCCGCGACGCCAGTGTTGTGCGCGAACATCGGACCAATCCTTCTCGCTCGTACCGATGCGGAAAAACTCATTATGTCGGCCGGCTTTAATCCAGTCGTAGGAGCCATCGCGCTGGTCGCAGGAGGAACCGACGTACCCGGCGTAAGAGCCGCGCCACGGGGTTGAGTAGATGCCGAACTTGAGGCCCATGGCGTGGACCGAGTCGATGAGCGCCTTGAGGTTGGGGAATCTGGAATTGGGTTGGATGGCGTTGAAAGCGCCGCCGCGTACCCCTTGCCAGCCATCGTCGATGTTGATGTAAGTCCAACCGTGATCGCGCAGGCCCTTGTCCACCATGGCGCGGGCCGCGCTGAGCACCTTGTCCTGGCTCGCAATGTCGCCCCAACAGTTCCAAGAGTTCCACCCCAGTGGGGGCGTGAGGGCGATCTGCTCGCCGATGACAATCCTCAGCGTGCGTTCAGCGGAGCCGCGGGTATTGGTGGCTTGGACGAGAACCCGATGCTCTCCCGGAATCGCAAGAGTTCCAGTGAGGCACCCCGTTTCAGAGTCGAGGATCAAGCCTGCGGGCAAATCCCTGGCCGCGAAATGCATGGGGCGCTCGCCACTCGCAGCGATGGTAAAAAGGAATGGCGATCCCGGGCGGGCACCAAAGACTTGTGCCCCATTAATGCGCGGAAAAGGCGATTCCGCCAGGGGTGAGGCGTTCGCGCGCGGAAGCGGGCGACACCGGCTCTGCTCTAGCCGCAGGGCCGAAACTGGAGCCGAGCATCAGGGCGCTCAAAAGGACTAGGATGGTGCGTTTCATGGCAATGGTGGTCATAGCGGGCCGATTCGGCCGGTCGCGGGAAGCTCCGTCAGAACGCGACGATTTGTTCGCCCGGATGCACTTCCACGCTCCGGTGTTGTGATCCCTTCCGGATTTGCAGCGCAAAGTCGCCGTCCGACCTAATCGTGATTGTGAATCCCCCGTCAGCGGCCCGGTCGGGTTCGGCAAGCAGCGATGCAACGTGGCCGTTGAAGCGGTATCGTTCGCATCCCTGCCGTTGCGTCGATCGCAATGCCCACACCAATTCATTCCGCGGTGCATCGGGTTTCAGGCCGATCGCAAACTCGAGCAGCCACTCGATCGGGCCCAGACCGCACCAGCCGACAAAATCACGTTTGGCGGGTTCGCCCGGGCTGGTCGTTTCCGGAGCGTAGTTCTCCCAGATCGTGCCGGTCCGCCGATAGACACGGCCCATCAGGTCGAGGTTGTTCAGCGCGATGGCTCGGGCCTCGTCATCATAACCGTAGAACTCCAGGCCGCGGATGACCATCATCGTGGTGGGCGTCCAGACAGCACCTCGGCAATAGCCCCCGGCCGGATCGTAACCCGGTTCGTCGGCCGCCAGGGTCGGCACGCGGTTCGGGCGGCCGAAGGTCTGGGGATTGCGCAATTCGGCCAGTAGATCCGCCGCCTGCTCCGCTGAAGCAACCCGGCCCAGCAGCGCCCAGAATGCCGCCACGGTCTTGACCGGCGCGCGCTGCCCGTCGAGCGTCAGATCGAAATAGAACCGCCTCTCCCGGTCCCACATCAACTCGTTGATGGTCCGGCTGAGTTCATCGGCTTCCGCGGCAAAAGCGCGCGCTTCCGCCGCTTTCCCCAACAACTCCGCCATCGCCGACAGTTCGCGGGCAAAGAGCACCATCTGGCAGGAGGTGTCCACAGCGGTGCCGCCATTGGCGATAAACCGGTTGCGCGGCGAATTATCCATGCTGGCCCAGTCGGTTACGTAGAGGCCGTTGCCCTGCCGCAGGTATTTCTGCAGCGACCGGTAATAGTGTTCCAGCGGAGCGTAAACCAGGTCGATCCGCGCCCGGTCGCCGGTGACCCGGAGGCTCTCCAGCTCGGCCCACGCCGGGAGAGGATTGTCCAGCGCTTCGAGGGTGAGAAGCGGAGCAGGCTGGGGAGCATCCCGACCCCGGTAGATTACCGGCGCTTCGGGATCTTGGGGCGGCACCCAGCCGTTGCGGCTGAATAGCGGTCTTCCTTCCCGATTCACCCATGGTCCGTAATCCATCCCGGTGGCGCGGTTGATTTCCCTGCAGATCTCCCCGTCCTCGTGCTGCTTCGCGTAAAAGTTATCCAGCGACGCAATGCCCGGAACGAGCGGATACGCCACGTTACAGAACATGGTCATGTAACACGTATCCCACAGAAAAATGTTCTGGTTGAACGCCGCGTCGATGAATTGGGAGACAAAATGACTTTCCCGAGCCGGCTCGTGAAAGTTACGAAAGGCCAGCTCCCACGACTTCCAATACATCGCGATCCATTCCGGCTTCTCATCGTAGACTGGCGCCGGAAGCTGATCCCGCAGACTCGCGAAACTCGGCAACGGTGCCGGACGGTATTCCTTCTTGGGGAAATATGCGCCCGCCGAGGGTTCCGGCACGAGCGGCGCATCCGCTCGCCCGGCATCAGTCCATTGGCAGGACGTCAGAACGATCAAGGAAACCACAAGCCTTGTTTTCATTGTGCGACGGAGGAAGAAGACCGGATGGGATTCCCACAGAAAACGGGTCTGAGCGTATCACGGCACGACATTGTATTCGCCCTGCAAGTTGATTTCCGCCGAGGAGTGGCCGACGAAGACCGTGAACCTGCCCGGCTCCTGTTTCCACGTATGACTCTGCGCATCGAAGAACGACATGGCTCGCGGGTCGAGCGTCAGCGTCACGCGCCGGGATTCCGCAGGCTTCAATTCAACCCGGGCGAAGCCCTTGAGCTCTTTCAGCGGCCGCGACACGCTGGCTGTGGGATTGCCCAAGTAGAGCTGCGCCACCTCGGCGCCCTGGCGTGGACCGCTGTTCGTCACGTCAAACGCCACTGTTACGTTCTCGCCGGCCCTGGGCGTCGCAGGCGTTATGGCTAGGTTCTTGAACTCGAACGTCGTATAGCTCAGGCCATGGCCAAAGGGGAACAGCGGCTTAACGCCATTGTGTTCGTAACCGCGGTATCCAACAAAAACTCCTTCCTTGTAGATCACCGTGTTTGCGGGCGCGTTCACATAGTAACTGTCGTGCACGGGATTATCTTCCCAGCGGCGTTCCCAGCTGAAGGGCAGCCTTCCCGAGGGATTGAACTCGCCGAACAGAATCTTTGGCAGCGCGCGTCCGCACTCCTGGCCCGAATACTCGGCGTACAGAAAAGCCGGAACGCGGTCGATCCAGGACGTGGCATCGACGGAGCCACCGGCCGTGAGCACAACGATTGTTCTCGGGTTGGCTGCCCTAGCCGCTTGCACCAGCTCGTCCTGCCCAAGAACAAGACGGAAGGACCGGTCGCTCCCCTCGCTCTCAGTGCCCGGATTGAATCCGACGCACACCACCACCGCATCCGCCAGCGCCGCCAGCTGCTTAGCCTCCGGTGTGACCATATCCCCCGGCACGATGGCCCCGAGGCCGATCACGTGCGGAACAAAGGCGTGACCGACCATGATCTCAAGCTTCACCGCTTGGGCCTTGCCCGCTTCCATCGTCAACTCTGCACCCGCCGGCCGGTCCGACCAAGCCTTGCACTCTCCGGCCAGCTTCCCGCCCATGAAGAGTCGATAGGCATCGGAGGCGTCCGCGTTCACAAGCCAGCGGTAACGCCCTGTCTTGTTCGGTGTGAAGTAGGCTGTCCAACGGACAGACCGGCCGGCGCCGTCATTGGACCCAATCGGTCCGCCCGACCATTCAAAATCGACATGGGCATCGGTACGCACCTCCGGAATACCGGCAAAATCTGGGTTCGTGAAATACTCTCCGCGCAGACCCGGGGCTGTGCCTTTTTCGTCCACGGTGAAGCGTGTACGCTCACATGCTTCTTCGGAGGAAATGATACCCCGGCTGTAAAGCACCTTGCCGTTGACCCCGAGGAAGTCGCCGATTCCCTCCAAGTAGCTGATGGCATGGAACGGCTCGACACCCGCACTGCCGCCTCCCACCGGCACGGCCGGATAGGCATTGGGACCCAACACGGCGACCGTCTTGATCTTCGTCTTGTCCAATGGCAGCAGCGAGCCGTCATTCTTCAGGAGCACGACGGCCTCCTCCGCGCCCTGCAGCGCAACCTCGCGGTCCTCCTCGCTGTAGCAGGGAATGCCCGGCTCGGATTGATTGCGATCGAGAAAACCAAATTCAGTGGCCGTGCGCACGATGCGACGGACCTTATCGTCGATGGTGGCGACTGAAACCTTCCCTGATTGCAGGGCCGACAGCAGGTTCGCGCGGTTCATAAACTGGCCGCTGGGCATTTCCAGATCGAGCCCGCCGTTGGCGGCGGCCCCGGCGTCGTGGGCGGCGCCCAGTCGGACATGATGATGCCGCGGAATCCCCAGTCCTTCTTGGCGACGTCAGTGTTGAGCGTGCCGTTTTGGGTCATGTGTTCGCCATTGACCAGATTGTAGGAATCCATGATCGCGCCCACTTTCGCTTCCTTCACCGCAGCCTCGAAGATTGGCAGGTAGATCTCCCGCTGTGCGCGTTCGTCTATCGCCGAGTTGACGTTCATCCGATCAAACTCAGAGTTGTTTCCCATGTAGTGCTTGATCGTGGCGATTACACCCTGGCTCTGTACGCCCTCGATATAGTCGACGGCGATGCGCGCCCCGAGGTAGGGATCTTCCCCGAAGTATTCGAAGTTCCGCCCGTTCATCGGCGCACGGTAGATATTCACTCCTGGGCCAAGGAGAAAATGCACGCCCTTGGCGCGTTCATCGCGACCCAGACCCGCACCAATGCTTCGCGCCATCTCGGGATCCCATGTTGCCGCCAGCCCGATTCCTGCCGGGTACGCGGTGGACAGTCCCCAGTTGCGCACACCCATGGGACCATCCGCCATCTTCAGCCGGGGCCAGCCCAGCTCGGAATAGCCGCGGATAAAGAAATCGTCGACGCCCCCGATCAGGTCAATTTTCTGATCGAGGGGAAGCTTGCCCATGAGCGCGTCGACGCGCTGCTCGACGCTGGCAGTAACGAGAGCCGGCTGGTCCTGGGCTGATGCGAACATTGTCAGGGCTAGCAGGAGGCCCATACAAAAGGAGAATTTGAGGTTTTGCATTTGAAGACAAAGATCAGGGCCGCCAAGAGGCCAGAGCAGGGAATGGTTGGAAAATCAGCCGGTTCATTGTAGACCCTAATCACCTGGACGAGTCACCAAACGATGGCGGATAAGCGACTGAGCAACGAAGCGAGACAGGCCGGAGTTGAAGCTGTGGATCTCAGCCATTCTATGAAGAACTCGAAGAATGGGTCGGCTTCATCCCAAGTGGAAAGCTCGCGTAAATCAGGAGCCGCCCCTTGCAGCCGCGATCTTGCAAGTGAAGCCCGCACGCACCTTCACGTACGTAACGGGTCCATAGACATCAGCCGCTGTCGCCCAGCCTTCGTCGTCAGAGTTCTCCAGCTCCTGAAGGGCGCTCAGTTGCCGGGCTGGTTTGGCATCGACGGTAAGTGAGTCGCAAGCCTGGCCGTGGATCTTGAAAGTATACCACTTCAGGGCCGGTGAATATTCGCCCGTCCTTGGGCCGAGGACCAGCGAAGAGCCGGTCGCATCCGCCGAAGCCCGGATCTCCTGCTTAAAGTAGCCCGCCTTTTCGCAATCGTAGGTCGCGCCATCGTCGTCATAGTAGACGAACGTAGACGGCGACGAATCCGGGAAAACGTCCACCGTCACACTCTTCACTGGGCGCTCCCCGACGTAGTCTTGGACTTCCATCGTGGGGATGATCGCCCCCTTTTTCACGAACAGAGGGATGTCCAACCAGCTCGCCGCATCGATATGGTAGTGGATCACCTGTCCACCCTGCCGGCGGTCGCCACGGAAATAGTCGATCCACTCACCGGCCGGCAGGTAGATGTCCTTGGCCGTCTGGCCTCGTTCCACGACCGGCGCAATGAGCAGATAGTCACCGAACATCCAGGCATCGACGCAGTTGGTTAAATGCGGATCGTCCGGATAATTCCAAACCAACGGCCGCACCAACCCGATGCCGGTCTCGGTCAGCTCCCGCTCGAACGAGTACATGTAGGGAATCAGGGAATACCTAAGCCGGGCAGCGCGCTTCGCCGCGGCTTCGGCTTTCGGCCCGTAGAGCCAGGGTTGACGGTAGGAAGTGCCGTGCGTGCGAAAGATGGGGACGAAAGCGGCGAATTCCATCCACCGGGCAAAGGCTTCGTTCAGTTCCTCTCCGGCAATATGGGAACTATTGTTGAAGCCGCCCGTATCCATTCCCCACCGCGCCTGGCCGACATTGACCGAGCAGAGGAGTCGTTCCCGTTGCTGTTGCATGACCTCGAATCCGGATTCGATATCTCCGGACCAGGTCGCGTAGGCGTAGCGTTGGGCACCGCTGAAGAAGTTCCGATTGTTTGTCCAAACTCGCACTTGGTCTTTGGTGTGGGCCCGCTGTCCATCGTACATCGCCCGCGCCATGTACATGCCCTCCCAGGTCGATCCCCAGGCGTCCGCCTCATCGTTCCACCAGCCCACAATCCCGGAATCGAATGAAGGGATGGCATGCTCCCAAAACCACTGCCGGCACTCCGGAATCGAGAAGTCCAAATCGTTTGTGGGCTTCCCCGAGAAGTAGTCGTTGTAGGGTGCCCGCCCCTTCACCCAGAAATCGTGCGCCGTCGCATAGCGTCCCTGCTCCGAGTCGAGATGAATCCGAGGTTTCATGATTCCGGCGAGCTTGATGCCCAGGGCCTTCATCAGCCGCGCAAACTCGCCCGATGGTCCGTTCGGAAAGTTCGTCTTGTTCCAGCGCCATTCTCCGTAGTGGTCTTCCCCCCACGCCTTCCACTGAAAATCGAAGGTGTACAAATCGATCGGGATCCCCCGCGATCGGTAGCCTTCCACGTTCTTCGCACAAAGCGCCTCATTCATGTCGGTGAACTCGCTGTTCGAAAAACCCAACGCCCACTTCGGAAACATTGGCGGTTTGCCCGTGAGCGCGGCGATCGCCTGTTGCACCTCATACGCCGAGCCGACTGCGACGTAATAGGCGACGTTGCTCCCGGTGAGATCATAGAAGCGCACGTCCGTCTCGCTGCGGATTTGGCAGAACCCGGCTTCTGTGTTCACAAACACGCCATAGCCCCGATTGCTCCAGAAGAACGGCCCCGAGGTCTGCCCTTCGGCACCCGCCCGGATGGGATACGGCTGCGCGCTCGGCCGCAGCTCCATCTGGCCGCGGGAATCGTCCAGATACTCCCAGCCCTTGATGCCATAGAAATGCGAACCGGGCCGGGTCGCGAACCGCACGCCCCTCTGCCAGCCCTGATACACGCCCTCTTCCTCGTGCTCTTTGATCAGAAGATTGCCACTGAGATCGTAGAAGGCGACCCGGCCGGTAGCCCGGCTTACCTTGATCACCATCTTCTCGGTCGTCACCACCAGCGGATCCGATTGGAGATCGAACGCAGCGTGCACACCGGACCAACTCTTCTTCCAGATGCTTGGCGTGTCCGTGCCTTTGTGCCCGTCTTTCGAGACGATCACTTTCACCAAATTCGGCAGGCAGATCTGCACTTGAACGTGGTTGGGACCGGTCGCAAACGAGAGCGAATCGCCGCTGGCTATTGCATTCGTCAGCGATTGCAGGGCAGCCAAGTTGGCATCGGCCGCTACGGCTAGGCTCGCGGATGCCCAGACCAGCGCGATTGAAAGATATCTGTGAACCAAATTCATTTTGGGATCGTCGGAAAGAAACAATTCGGCCGGCGGCCAGAAAGGGGAACAGGAAAAACAAGAACTAATAAAGAGGGCGGGGAGGGAGCTTGGGTCCCTCCCCGCCCTGGATCGGAATGTCCGATTCGAGGATTAGAACGAGAACGTGGTCGTGATCTGCCAGGTCATGCCCTCCTGAATCCGGAAGGCGCACGGCTTCATTGGGATGTACCCGGTCGGCTTGTCCGTCGGCAAGCCGTTCGGATACATCTTCTGGATCGCGACTTCGTCAATGGTCGCCGCAATCGGTACCAGCTTGTTGTCCCCACCCACGTTATAGGCGTTAAGCTGGATGCTCCAACCCACCTTGTCCGTCAGTTTCCGGTGATAGGAGACCCAGAGATCGAGGAACCCTTGGCTCGGCGCATACACCGGGGCGTTCAGGTTGATCTCGGAGGTCGCCACACCGGTCGTGGGAGAGATGACCTGCATGGGCGCATAGCCGATGGTCGCCTTGTCTTGCCAGCGATAAGCGGCGCCAACGCCGACACCCTTCAGATAGCCCTTGGTGAAATCGTAGTTGGTGACCATGTTCGCATGGTACTGGCGCACCTCGGGATCCGATTGGCCGTTCAACGCATTCAGCAGGAGCCAATCCGGTCGGAAAGTCGTGTACGGGCCGACATTGCGACCGCCATAGATATTGCCATCCCACCAAACTGGAGCCAGACCGACATTGGTATTCTCCATGGCATTATCGACGAAGTCAGCAATCGACCTGAAGGCCGTGCCGGGCACGTTGGAACGGGCAGCGGTCGTCTTCGATGCGTTAATCGTCAAACGCCAGTTCTGGGTCGGATTGGCCGTGAACTCGAGTTCTTCGCCCTTGGACTCCGAATCCTCGGTGAAGACAAAGCCCGCCGGGGCCTGTGCATTCACCCCTTGATTACTGGCCATAGCCCATGCGGTGCCCTTCCCCATCCACGCCTTGACGTAGTCGGGGAATTGCGTCTCCACACCCTGCTCGAACTGGAACCAGGCCGGCAAGATGACGTCGTGCAAATTCTTCTCCGCCGCCAGACCCGCCGCGGTGTTGTGCCCACCGGCCGCGTCGCCGTAATCTATGTACGGTCCAGCGCTCGTGTAGTCCAGGCCATCCGCAAGCTGGGTGGCTTCCGCTCCACGGAACGTACGCGCCATGGTGGCTGTGAAGCCCATGGTCTGTTGGAGGGCCCACATATCATTAATCGCACCCGTCGAATTGCCGTTCTGGATCTTCGTATCATAATGGGTCAGACGCAGGATGTATTTGTTGTCCTTGGTCGCGAGGACCAGGCTTTGCTCGTTCGTCTGGCCTGCGGGATCGGGCAGCGCATGGGCGAACGCATCGATCCGGCCCGCCAAGGGCTGGTAGTTCATACCGCGGTTGTAGGCGAGCGAGATGTTGATCGGCAGGAAGTCGTGTTCCTTGCCCAGGAACTTATTCAGGTGGGCCACGGCCGACCAGTTATGGGAATAGACCTCCTGGTGGAGGACGGTGCCCAGTGGATTGTTGTAATTATAGAACCCGGGACTCACGTTGGCGCTGCCATAAGAAAACGGGGCAATGCCGGTGCCGGGCGGAATGTCATCGCCGGTGGCGGTGTTTGAGCGCGGCGCCGCGTCTAACAGATAGGAATAGGTCCGGTCATCCCGATAGCCAAACATCCCCACGATGGCTCGATCCCACAGATAGCCCTGCCAAGTGAAGACCTTCGAATTCACGTCGTACTCGGTCTTCTGTGCATCAACCGTCAGATAGTCCCGTGCCGAGACGCCGTTGATCGTTTGGTTGCTGTTCATCGTGACGAGGGTCATCGGGGTCTGTACCCAGCCAACGTAGTTGGCCGGATTCCAAGACTGGGTGTAGTAGCCCGGCCCTCCGTAGGCGCCGGTATTGCCGTTCAGGCTCTTGCCTGTCGGCAGACCCGTCACTGGATCGGTCGGCACAGGATCGGCGGGGTTCTGCCAGAAGGCACCAGGGTTGACGCTCGCCGGCGCATCCCAAGTCGCGTCGAAATGCCGCACGCTGATCGGCCCTGAACTGCCCATGAAGAAAGGCTGGGCCATATTGGAGGCGTCAATCCCGGCGGCTGACGTGCGGGTCGGCGTCGCCAGATTTCCGCTCAGGAAGTACTGCACCCCGGTGCTGATGCCGGGGCCGTTATTCTCCAAGTAACCACCGCCGACATACGCCTGGCTTCCGTCGGTCGGATAATAGCCCGGGTAAAGGTTTGCGCCATCTTGGGGCGAAAGATCCTGAGACCGCATGTTGCGGTTGTCCGTCTTTTGCTTCTCGGAGCTGAACACGGCCTGTAAGTCGTGCTCGCCGATGATGCGCCCGAGCAGACTCTTCGATTTTGAGAAGTCGTGTTTCGCGAACAACTGCGCGCGATATGCCTGGCGATTGGAGACGCCGGTGTTGTTGCCGCCATCGCGGTTCTCCGCCGTTACATACGCCCGGCCGGCATCCGGATTCGGCTGCCCGTCAAAGGTGTACTTGTTCACGTCGACGTTGATCGCGACCGGCTCATCGAGCCAGCCCAGAGCGCCCCATTGGCCGTTATTGAGATTCTGCTGGAAGCCCGTGAGAGCGAAGCCGATATCACCGTTCAGAAACGTCGCGCTGATATCGGCGTTGAGCGCATTCCAATCTTCCCACTCATGCTTGTTTGGTCCATCGATCAGCTTGTGGTAGAAGTCGAAGATCGAGGGATCCGACAACGTGTAATTCTGATAAGAGCCGAAATTGTAGAAGGGCAAGTTCGCATTGCTCGGCCCATAAATGTACCTGCTGGCCCAACTGGAGTTGTTGTTGACCGAATAGATGTTGTTGGCGGCCCAGACGCCGGCGCCATTCTGGTCGCCCGGAGCCAGCACCTTGGTGCCGTCCCAGTGCAGCGAGCCGTAGGTGAAGTTTGCACTCGGAACGGACCACCCATATCCATAGTTAGAATTGATCTTGTTCATGGCGTAGCCCAGCGGCGCGCCACCTTCGGAAGCATAATACGGATCGTTATTGGCCCCGCCTGAAACAAAGTAGCCGGTGGTCTCCTTTGAATTATCCAGCAGGTTCCCGCCGAAACCACCCTGGCTGACGGGCTGCCAAAAGCGCGTGATATTGTCGCCCGGAGTCACCGTGCGCGGTTGGTTCGACTGGATGTTGCCGTTCTCGTAATTCACATTGATCGTGAACGTATTGCCGTTTTTATTCAGCACCTTGGGCTGATATTTGACGGCCGCGTAGATTCGATCGTCATTCTTGAAGGCCGGATCTTGTTGGAATAGCTGGTGGTTCCGCAACGCCACCACCCGAAACGCCAGCTCGCCAGGCAAGATCTCCCGGTTATAGTCGAGCACCGCGCGCTGGGTGCCGTACTTGTCGAACATGAATTCGAGGCTGCCCTGGTTCTTCAAGATCGCCTCCTTCGTGGATGCGTTGATGACGCCGGCCGGGCTGCCCAAGCCGAAGAGAATGGCGTTGGGGCCGCGCAGCATATCCACACGATCCACCGCATATCCATCCCACGGGATATCCGAAAGGAAATAGTTGCGGGTGTTGTCAGCGCTGGTAAGGCCGCGCACGCGGTTGTCGCCGTTCGGATTCTTGAACAAATCCTGTTCCTGATAGGTGGCCTGCTTGACACCGCCGGAATAATTGCCGCGCGGTCCACCGACTTCGGTATTCACCGTGTAGCTGAGCAGCGTCCGGTTGTCGACCGCACCGAGGTCGTCCATCAGTTCCTTGGTCACTACCGTGATGGATGAGCCGACATCGGCCAGATCCATCCGCAGGCGGGTACCGGCCAGGGTGTTCGTCGCGACGTAGCCCTTATCCATCGACGCGTCGACAACAAACGGAGGCAGTTGCACGATTTCTTCGGCCGGTTCGGTGGAGGTGGGAGCAACCGGTTGCGGCGAGGAAACGGTCTGAGCGCGGGCAGGAAGATTCGTCACGCCGGCGGAGATGAATAGCACGTTTAGCCAGCGGAGCAGAGTCTTGTGGGGTTTCATATTGGCTTCGTTATTTGGTGTTGGGGATTTCTGAGAAATCGCGAGGGAGCGATTCCGATCCACCGTGAGCGCGCCCGTCCTGTCGTCCTGCACGACGAATAATTCCGTGCCAGATACCAGACGGTCGAGCGCCTCTCGGGGCATATAGTTACCTCGCAGCGCATTCGTGCTAACCCCTTTCACCTTATCCGCAGAATAGACGAACTGCGTACCGGCTTGCTCTGAAAAGCAGCGCAGGGCGGTTTCGGCAGTCTCGGCGGGGATATCGAAAACGCGGTTGGCGCTTTCGGTGGCCGTCGGTGTCGGCGCCCCCCAAGCGGCTCTGGTCAGGACAATGGCGATACCGAGCAATTGGCGCAGCCATCGCGACCGGGAACCACGAAATTTGGGGAACATTCTCGGACATCTTGGATGTCAGGCGTCAGAAAGAACACGCCTTACACCTCATAAGACTTGGGATTTCCAGTTTTCCGTTACAGTTAGATACGGAAAATATCCAAGCGGCAAGTCCGGACCTCCTCCACGCTTCTCCTGGCCGACTGAGGCACGCTTACGGCGCGGCTCGCAGGAGGATCCGATCGTCGCCTTGGGGTTCGGCAATCACATCCACGCTGGGACCTAACAGGTGGATAAACCCGTCGAGGTTGTCCGCGCGAAAAACGCCCGACAGGGTGCGGTTGCGCAAGGCGGGATTTGCCAGTACCAATTGGCGGGAATTGTGGTGGTTGAATGCGACTACCACCTGGTCAAGCGGTGTGCGGTCAAAAACAAGCTGCGTGCCTTCCCATGCCAGCATTTGGGCGACCTCCCCCCGTGAAGGCACGTCGAGCGTGACGGGAATCTCGGCAGCGGCGTCCGTCTCTACGACCGCGCGTTCGCCTGCCCCCAACGCCTGCCCGGCGGAGGCGAGGTCGACGGGCCCATCAGGTCGGGGCCGCTGCTCGGAAGTAGGTGTCGATTCTCCCAGTTGCACCTTGCCCTCGGTCACGAGGACCTCGACACAATTCGCCGCTAGACGCACATCGAAGGCAGTGCCGGTGGCGCGCACCGTCACCGGCCCGGCCGACACGATGAACGGACGGGCGGGATTCTTCGCCACGCTAAAATAGGCCTCGCCTTGCACGAGCCTGATCCGGCGTTCGGCTGGAGTGAAGTCCGTCTCGATGCGACTGTCACCGTTCAGTTCCGCCACGGAACCGTCTGGCAGCGCCATATGCCGCGCGGCGCTGGGAAGCACGAGGTAACTCTCCGTTGACGGTCCCATTGAACCGGGAGAACGCATGACTCGCGGAATTCCCCACAGGGCGAAGGCACCCACAACCGCCGCGACCGCCGCAATGCCTGCCGCCACAGCCCAAATCGGCCGTCGCGCCCGCCGGGTCCTAACGCGTGCCTCGACCGCATTAGCCATGGCGACCAACTCCGGCGCAGCACCCAGGATGTCGAGTTTCTGCCAGCCGTGGCTGATCCGCGTGTATTCCGCAGCATGCCGTTGATCCGCGCCCAGCCATTCCGCAAGAGTCGCCACGTCCTGCGGAGTCAAACCACGATCCCGCCGCGCCACCCACTCCGCCGCAGCTTGGGCGACAGAATCCGTGGACCGAGCTCGGCCGGAGCCGTCAAATTCAGGTTCCCGAGGCATGGCTGGATTGCTGGCGATCGCTGCGAGTGCGCAGGTAGTCGGCGCAGCGGCGCACTCCCTTTGTGACGAGCGACTCGACCGTATGCTCCGCAATGCCGAGTAGTTCGGCGATCTCGCGCTGGGAAAGGCCCTTGATTTTCCGGAGAAGGATCACTTCGCGACAACGTTCAGGGAGGGAATTGATGGCATCAGTCAGAAGCGCCAGTTCCTCACGACGACAGACAAGTTCGACCAAATTCCCGCCATCACTTAAGACGGGAATGGCGGCATCTTCCGTGATCGGAACTATGTCAGCATTGTTTCTCTGGCGCAAAAAATCGCGTACCGCGTTGCGCGCAATAGCGAAGAACAGGCCTTTGGCATGCCGGATCGAGCCTTTCTCCTTGGCTTTCAGCAGGCGAACATAGGTATCCTGGACCAAGTCATCCACGTCGGCCTGCGATGGCAGCGAGCGCCCAAGATAGGCACGCAGTGGCCGCTCGAGTGGCTGCACCTCTTCGGCTAACCACTGGGTTTTTTCGGCGGCGGACAATTGTTCAGAGGGGTTCAAACGTCATACTCTCCCAAGTAGGGTTGAGTGATATGCCTTTTAGCACGAGTAGGCGCATCCAAGAAAAAGGTCAATTTAGATGATCGGCTCCAGATCTTCATGCCACCAAACTGTGAGCACGGCGTTTCGCTTTACCCCTGGCCCCCTCATGACGTGCTCTTGCTGCCAAGGGCTTTTGGCCTCGTGAGGGGAATTTCTGCAGCCTGGATCAAATCCCATGACATCTGCCTGGTACGCTCACGGCAGATGGCCCGCTGGTTTCGGCGCCAGGGCTATGGCGTCAATCGCAAGCGGATCCAGCGGCTGATGCGCCTGATCGACCAGGTAATTCAGCGTATCCCGCTGCTCCGTAAATATGACGAGCTTCCGGCGGTTGCCAGACGCGTCGAACATCTCCGGATTGTTCTGGAGAGTCTCGGAGAGCTTTGTCCATTTGGTGTCTTTGCGTGACCGACGCAGCTTCCCGGCATCGGACTCCAGGTCCTTGAGAATTTGGATTTCAGCTTCGAGTTCGGCGATGGTCCGGGCAGCGGTCGCCAGATCGACGACCTGCTCCTCGGCCTGCTCGATCTCCTGCTCCGGAGCGTCTTCCAAGTCCTCCATGTCCTCGACGTCGATGTCGGTCTGAATATCGATCTCCTGCTTCGCGGCGACCCGTCCACGACGCAAGAGCTTCTCTTCGCGAAGCCGTTCCTCTAGCCGCTCTCGCCGGCGCCGCAATGACTGGAAAATGGCTTCCGGCGAAGAGGCCAAACGACGCTGCAGGATTGTGAGAGCAAATCCGACCATACCTCGACGGCGTTCGCTATCCAAACGGTCGGCGCGATTGAACTCTTCGCGTACGTAATTGGTGACCTTGGCGTAGAGCGCCGCCTCTTCGGGAGAGAGAGGAAACGACACTGTGTAGGCGAACCGTTCAGGGAAGAGCGGCTTCCCCTCCATCGTGACGAGGTTCTCCTTCACCATGCGACGCATTAGGTCAGAGCAATCGGCGGTGTGGACTCCGTCGCGATATCGGCCTTCGAAGCGGTCGCCATCGATCAGGGACATGAAGAGTTGGAAATCCTCTTCCTTGCCGTTGTGCGGCGTTGCTGTGAGAAGCAAAAACTGCCGGGTGTGCTCGGAAAGCAGTTGTCCGAGGCGGAAGCGCTTCGTGTACCGCACCTCCGACGAAAAGAACGAGGCCGACATCTTGTGCGCCTCATCCACGACAACGAGGTCCCAATCGATCTGCTTGAGCCTCTCTTGGAGTTCCTCGCTACGGCTGAGTTTGTCGAGCCGGCAGATGCAGAGATTGTGTTCGAGAAACCAATTGCCAGTGCGTGACGCCTGAATGGCGTCGTTGGTCATGATGTCGAAGGCCAGATTGAACTTCTGATCGAGTTCATCCTGCCACTGTTCGACCAGACTCCCAGGAGCGACGATCAGACATTTGGCCACATCGCCACGGATGATGAGCTCCTTGATAAGAAGCCCGGTCATGATCGTCTTACCAGCACCGGGATCATCGGCTAATAGCCGTGCGCGTGCCGGTGTCGCCCTGGAGCTGCTACACCTCGAGGATTTGCCGTTCCGCATCGGCTTCCGCACGCGTCGGGAAATTCTTGCGGATGCGCTTGCCGTCGAGCCAACCGGAGACCCGGAAAACGACCTCCCCAGAGGGATTCGTGAAATGTGAGATGACGAACGAACTGTTTGGATTCATGCCCGATTTGCCACGTCAACTGGCAAATCGGTTGTCGGGTCTGTGTATCTCATTCGAGATAAATGAGAAGGCTGGCGTCCCCACGGGGATTCGAACCCCGGTTCTCACCGTGAAAGGGTGGTGTCCTAACCGGGCTAGACGATGGGGACCCGGAGTGCCGAGTCGGGCACCCTAGGGCGCGGGTCTGGTCAGGCAAGGCTTTTTTCCGTCCGGAATCCGCAGGAGCAGGCTTGCTCGCAATTCCGTCTCCCGCCAATGGTAGATTTCACCTGCCAGCAGTCTCCGGCAATCTCGGGACGCCAGAGGCCCTGCCAGCAGGCTCTTACCAACGCCGTCCATGAGTTTCTCCGACATCGCCAGCGCCATCCCCTCGCAAGCCGTCACGCAGATCGACGGACTCCCCTTCCCTAAGCTCGCCTCCGGCAAGGTGCGCGAGATCTTCGACCTCGGCGATGCTTTGCTGATCGCCGCCACCGACCGGCTCTCGGCCTTCGATGTGATCCTGCCCGACGGCATTCCGGGCAAGGGTATCGTGCTGACGCAAATCAGCCTGTGGTGGTTCGCCCAGGCGCAAAAACTCATCCCCATTCATCTCCTACCCGACCAAGCCGGATTGCTGGCGGGCAAATACGGACTCTCCCGCGACCTTCAGCTTCGCAGCATGGTCGTGAAGAAACTGAAACCGTTGCCCATCGAGTGCGTTGTGCGCGGCTATCTCGTCGGCAGCGGCTGGAGTTCCTACCAGAAGACCGGCACGGTCTGCGGTCTCCGGCTGCCCGCCGGCCTGCGGCAGGCCGAACGGCTGCCCGACGCGATCTTCACCCCGACCACCAAGGCGCCGAAAGGCCAGCACGACGCGCCCATCGACGACGCCCAGGGCGCCGCCCTCGTCGGCCCGGCGCTTTATGAACAGGTCAAGTCGGTGAGCTTGGCGCTCTACCGGTTCGGCCATGAGCGGGCCGCCGAGGCCGGAATGATCCTCGCCGACACGAAATTCGAATTCGGCACGGATGCCGCGGGCCGGCTTTATCTGATCGACGAAATCCTCACCCCCGACTCCTCGCGTTACTGGCCGAAAGAGAGTTACGCCGTCAACCAGTCGCCGCCGAGCTACGACAAGCAGTTTGTGCGCGACTACCTTCTCGCCCTGAAATGGGACCAGAAACCGCCCGCTCCGGCGCTGCCGGCCGAAGTCATTGCACGCACGCAGGAAAAATACCTCGCCGCGCTGAAGAATTTGCTGGGCTAGGTTTTCGCGGACGCGAAAACCTAATTGCCCGCAAGGACGCGGCCGGAGGCAGGGCGTGGTCGCTCAATATCAGCAGGCTTGGCGGAGGATTGCGACCCCGGCACCAAGTTTCTTCCCGTCCGGCTTTGGCGGCTGAGGCTGCATCGATCCGCCCGAGGTTTTCGCGGCCGCGAAAACCTATTCGGCCAGCGTCGTCCGCCGCGGCGGCCCGCTGGCATTGCGCGAGGCCCGCAGCAACTCGCGGCGCAACCAGTCGAGCGCCACCGTGATAGCTCGTTCATTCACCATGGTCCGCGCCGCCGCATAATTCAGCTGCTTCGACCACACCCCCTGCGGCGAATGCAGGCCGACATGAATCGTGGCGCCGGAGGACTTCTTCGCGTCTCCGCCCGCGCCGCCGTAGCCGGTGATCGCGAGGCCGTAATCCGCTTCCAACACCTCGGCCACGCCGGTGGCCAGCGCGACCGCGCACTCATCGCTGACCGCGCCGTGCTGCTCGATCAGGCTCTCCGGCACGTCGAGAATCTGCATCTTCGCGTCGTTGCCATAGCACACCACCGCTCCCCGGAAAAACTTGGCCGAGCTGCACACGTCGGTAAATACATTGGCGAGCCGGCCCCCGGTGCATGATTCGGCCACCGCCAGCGTCTTGTCCTGCGCGCGCAACAGTTCCGCGTCCACCTTGGCGAGCGAGTCGTGGCCGTAGCACACAAAATCCTCGCCCAGCAGCGCCGCGCATTCGTCCGCGATCGATTGCAGGTCCAGCATCGAGAGCCGGTCGGCCGGCGAACTCAGCCGCACATCGACCCGCCACGGGTGGGCGCAATAGGCCACACTCAGCGCTTCGCCGCTCCGGTCAAAGATGGGCTGGAGTTTCGTTTCGAGCGAGGATTCGCCCACGCCCGCCGTGCGCAATTGCACGTAAGCCTCACCATCCCGGACGAGCCCAAGCCGCGCCAGGCGCGGCAGGACCTGCTCGGTAAACAGCGGATGCAGCTCGTTCGGCGGACCCGGCAACATCACCAGCACCTTGCCGTCCTGTTCCACCCATAGCCCCGGTGCCGTGCCGTTGGCGTTGGCCAGCACGTCGCCCCGCTCGAACCGGTAGGCCTGCTTCAAATTGTTCGGCGTCATCTTGCGACCCAGGTTGGTGAATCGCTCCGCAATGGTCCGCTCGATTTCGGGATCAAACACCAGCTTCTGCCCGATTACTTCCGCCACCGCTTCGCGCGTGCGGTCATCGCAGGTTGGGCCAAGCCCGCCGGTGGTGATGACCACATCAGAGCGCGCCCAACTCTCCCGCAATTCCGCGACGATGGCGGCCGCCTCGTCGGTCGCCGTGACATTGCGCGCCAGTTCCACTCCGCGACGGCCGAGCTGCTGACCAATCCACGTCAGGTGGGTGTTGGGCGTAAGTCCCAGAAGCAGTTCATCTCCAAGGGTCAGGAGTTCGAAGCGGCGGTGCGCCGGCGGAACCTGGTCAGGGGCCGGATTTGAATCGGAAATACTGCTGTTCTCCATAGATGCTTTGCGGAAAGCCACCATGCTAGTGTATTTTGGGAAAAATGCCAGCCCCCTCCCCACAAGCGTCCCCCGCGCCGGAGGACTCTCCGAGCCTCAAGGAGAAGGTCCGCCATCTGCCGGACGGCCCCGGAGTGTATCTGATGAGGGACCGGCTCGGACGCATCCTTTACGTAGGCAAAGCGAAGAACCTGAAGCGCCGCGTTTCGTCGTACTTCCAGCCCTCGCGCAATTTCACGTCTCAGCCGAAGATCCGCGCGTTGGTGGATCTGATCGCCAGCTTCGACATCATTGAGGTGCGATCCGAGCCGGAGGCCCTGCTCCTGGAGGGCCGGCTCATCAAGCAGTACAAGCCGCGGTACAACACCGATTTCACCGACGACAAGCGCTTCCTCCTCGTGCGTGTCACCGTCGAGACCGAGCTGCCGCGCTTTGTGCTCACCCGCTTGCGCAAGGACGAACGCTCGCGCTACTTCGGGCCGTTCGCCTACAGCACCCTCGTCCGAAAAACGCTCACGGAAATGCGCCGGCAATTCGGCGTTCTGCTCGGCGACGCCCATCCCGCACTAATCGCCGGGGGGGTCTTCCGGCTCTACGACGACGTGCGCGCCGAGCTCTATGGCCACGCGAACGAGGTGACTGCCGCCGACTACCGCCACCGCGTCGAAGCCGCATGCGAATTCCTCCAGGGCAAGAGCCGCGAGTGGCTCGGCACGCTCCGCGCCGAAATGTCGGCGGCCGCGGCCCGGCAGGAGTTCGAACGCGCCGCCCGGCTGCGCGACGTCGTGCTCGCGCTCGAGGAAACGCTCGCCAAGACGCGCCGCTTTGAGCGCGCCCCGTCGCTGCCGCGACCCGACGAGGTCGCGCCGCGCCTGCTGGGCGAGGCGCTGCAGCTCCGCGCCCCGCCCACTCACCTCGAGTGCTTCGACATCTCGCACATCTCGGGCACGTTCGTCGTCGCCTCGATGGTGCACTTTTCCGCGGGCCGGCCCGACAAGGGCCAGTACCGCCGCTACCAGATCAAGAGCTTCGTGGGCAACGACGACTTCCGCGCGATGACCGAGGTCGTCGGCCGGCGCTATCGGCGCCTGGCGGACGAGAAGAAGCCGTTTCCCGACCTGGTCGTCATCGACGGCGGACAAGGCCAGGTGGGCGCCGCGCTCAAGGCGTTCGCCGCGCTCGAGCTGACCCCGCCGCCGCTCATCGGACTGGCGAAGGAACACGAGACGATCATCTTCGCCGACAACCGTCCGCCGCTCAACCTGCCGCTCAACCACCCCGGTTTGCAGCTGCTGCAGCGCCTGCGCGATGAAGCCCACCGGTTCGCCAATACCTATAACGCGGACCTGCGCTCGAAGAAGATCCGCGAATCGATTCTCGACGACTTCGCCGGCCTCGGCCCGGTCCGCCGGTTCGCTCTGCTGGAACACTTCGGCTCCATCGACAAGCTTCGCGCCGCCTCCGCCGCCGAGATCCAGGATATCCCCGGTTTCGGTCCGAAGCTCGCGCGGGAGCTGCGCGAGTTTCTGACGCGATCGGAAAACGGCGGGGTCGGGAAAACCCGCCCGACAACATCAAATCTACGACCTGAAATGTAGGGCGGGGTCTCCGCACCCCGCCTCCAAAACACGGAGACAGTCGTAGGGTCGCCGCTCGCCGGCGGACCGGGTTGCTCTTTCCGCACACCGGTTTCCATTCTCCGGAATCGGAAGGTCCGTCCGCAAGGGACGACCCTACAAATCGGCCATCGGAGCCCGAGATCAATGCTTCCGCAGCCGCACGATCCGGTCGATCGCGCGGGCGGGCAACAGCCACTTGATAAAGAGAAGGAACTTCGCGTGCCCCGGACCGGCGTAGCGCGGCGCCGGCCGGCGGGCCGTGAGGGCTTTTTCAACCAGCCGGGCGATGTCGTCGGGATGCCCGGCAATCCGGTGTGCCCGCCGATACGCCGTGCGAAAATCTTCGACGAACGGCGCATAGGGCCCGGCGTTCTCGATCACCGGCGCTGACACCTCGTTGGCCGCATCCGTGAATCCGGTCAGAATGAAGCCCGGCCGGATCAGCACCACCTGGATGCCAAATGGCGCGAGCTCCCCGCGCAGGCCGTCGGTGATCGCCTCGAGCGCGTGCTTGGTCGAATCGTAGACGGACGACAGCGGCCGGGCAATGCGGCCCGCCACGGAACCGATATTGACGATGCGGCCGGCGCCCCGTTCCCGCAGGTGGGGGACGACCAGCTGCGTGAGTGCGATAAGCGAGAACAGATTGGTCTCGAAGTTGCGGCGGATGAGGTCGACCGGCACCAGCTCCACCGGCCCGCGCGTACCATAGCCGGCGTTGTTCACCAGCGCGTCGATCCGGCCGAAATTGCCGAGGGCTTCACCGACCAGCCGCTCCCGGACGGCGGCATCGGTGATGTCGCCGGCGATCGCGCGCACGCGCGCCCCGGCCGGATCGAGCTCGCGGGCGAGGGCCGCCAGCGGTTCCGCCCGCCGCGCGCTGATGACGAGTCTCGCCCCGCCGCGGGCCAGGCGCCGCGCAGCCGCCTCGCCGATGCCCGACGACGCTCCCGTGACGATAACGACCTGGTCAGCCAGTGTTCGCATGATCCGCCATCTTGCCAACGATTGATGCCGGGGCGACACGATTCCTCCGGCCTTGCCCGCCCCCGTTTGGAAGTATAAGCCTGCGCGAATGCCCCGCTTTTCGATCATGCTCCTCGCCCTTCTCCCGCTCACGGCCTGCGCCGACGTCACGCTGGCGCCATTGTTCACGGATTACGCCGTGCTCCAACGGGACCAACCCGTGCCCGTCTGGGGTCGCGCCGCGCCCGGCGAAAAGGTGACTGTGACCTTTCGGGACCAGGCCGTGCAGGCCACAGCGAATCCAGACGGCCGCTGGATCGTTCACCTGCAGCCACTCAAACCCGGCGCGCCGGCTCGACTGACCGTCAGCGGCAAGAACACGATCAAGCTGGAAGACGTCGTCGTGGGCGAAGTCTGGGTGTGTTCCGGGCAGTCGAACATGGAATTCCGGGTGTGGGGTCCGCCCGGTGACGACTATCGCGTGAACGACGCCGACGCCGAAGTGGCCGCCGCCAACCACCCGCTCATCCGCCATTTCAAAATCGAGCAAACCGTCGCCGCCCAGCCGGCCGACACCGCGCGCGGCGCCTGGGTGGTCTGCAGCCCCACCACCGCCGGCCAATTCACGGCCGTCGGCTATTTCTTCGCCCGCGATGTATCGCAAAAACTCGGTGTGCCCGTCGGCCTCATCAACAGCACCTGGGGCGGCACGGCGATTGAGTCGTGGATGAACGATGCCGCGCTCAAGAGTGATCCGGCCTTTGCGGTCGTCGACCAGCGCTGGGCTGCCGCCATGGTTGGCTGGCAGGACAAGGTGGCCGCTCACAAGGCCGCGGTCGCCGTCCAGGAAAAGGACGAGGCCGCCGCCCGGGCCGAGGGTCCGGAGGCACTTGCCCACCTCCTCAAAACCAGGCCCTGGTTGCCGCCGCCGCCAAGCCCGGAAAGCCCGGACGCGCCTTGCTGCCTCTTCAATGGCATGATCCATCCGTTGCTGCCCTACGGCATCCGCGGCGTGCTGTGGTATCAGGGTGAGGGCAATGGTTCCCGCCCCGGCGAATACCACGCGCTGTTCGCCGCCATGATCGCGGGCTGGCGGGCGGCGTGGGGCCAGGGTGATTTTCCGTTCCTGTGGGTCCAGCTCCCCAACTGGAAAACCGGCGATCCCACCGGACTGGAATGGGCCCAGCTCCGCGAAGCGCAGGCAAAGGCACTCAGTCTGCCGAACACGGGAATGGCCATCGCGATCGACGTCGGCGAGCCGGCCAACATCCATCCCCGCAACAAACAGGCGGTTGGCCACCGGCTCGCGCTCGTCGCCGAGCATCAGGTTTACGGTCTTGCCAGCGAATGGAGCGGCCCGCAGTTCAAGTCCGCCGAGCGAGCCGGTCCGGCCATGCGCGTTTCCCTGGACCCTGCCGGAGGCAAGCTGATCGTGCACGGCAAGGAGCTCACGGGCTTCACCGTGGCAGGCGGCGACCGGCACTTCTTCCCGGCCTCCGCTCGGATCGAGGGGGCGACCGTCATCGTCTCCGCCCCCGAGGTGCCGGTACCGGTCGCTGCCCGGTACGCGTGGACCGATGCGCCCGAGGCCAGCCTCTTCAACGCGGCCGGCCTGCCCGCCGCTCCTTTCCGCAGCGACGATTGGTGAGGAAATCGCCGATGGCGATTTCCTAAGAAATCTCGCCGCCGGACGTCTTGTTCTTTATCAATATCCCATTCTCTGCCTATGAAAACCCTGCGCCTCCTCTTGTCCTGGACCCTGTTGTTGATTTCGTTAGCTGCGGCATTGCGCGCCGATTCGGTGGACTCGCACATTTCCGCTGCCACGGTTTATCTCGACCGCGCGGTGATCACGCGCACGGCCGGCGTTGACCTCACCGCCGGTGAGCACGCCCTCGTATTCGAGCGTCTCCCCGCTGCTTTGCTCGACCAGTCGCTGCAGGCCTCCGGCCACGGCACTGCGACGGCCACCATTCTCGACGTCAGTGTCCAGACGGCCTACGTGGACTTCACCCCGAACGAGCGCGTCAAGGAACTCGAGGACCAACTCCTCGGCCTGCAAAAGCAGCAACGGTCGCTCGGCGATCGCGCCCAGATCCTCAACGAGCAGCGCGATTTCGTAAAGCGCATGCTGGCCGCCTCGACCGGCACCATCATCTATCCGCTCGGCGACGACGCCTCGCACGGCGGCGGCACGGCCGCGCGGCCCACCCTCGACGAGTGGCAGAAGCTTTACGCCTACTCCGAGGAAACCTTTGGCAAGATCGCCGCCGAATTGCAGTCACTCGACGCCCAACGCGAGGACCTAAAGCTGAAACAGACCGCGGTCACCCAGCAGTTGAATGAACTGCGCGGCACCGGGGGCAAAAGCTACAAGACTGTCACCGTGCGCGTGGCCGTATCCGCGCCGGGCAAACTCGACGTCGCGCTCAGATACGCCGTGCCAGGCGCGCGCTGGGCGCCGTCGTACGACGCCCGATTGCGCGCGGCAGAGCGCGCGGTCGAGCTGACGTACTATGGCCTGGTGCGCAATGGCACCGGCGAAGACTGGAGCGCCATCGCGCTCACGCTCTCCACCGCTCGCCCGAGTCTCGGCGGCGGCGCGCCGGAACTGACTCCTTGGATTGTGGATGTGGCGCGGCCACAAATGGCACTGGCGATGGCACCGGTCATGTTCGAACGCCAAAAAGCGATGGCGGGAAGGGCACAGGCCTTCAACGAAGTGGCCGCCGCCAAGGGTGTTTCGGGCGGCACCGAGCCTGCCGAAGACACGGAAGCCCAGGTTCTCACCGCCGCGGTCGAAGCCGGCGCCACAAGCGCGACGTTCAAGATTCCCGTGGCCGTCACGCTGCCGGCCAACAACACCGTGCAGAAGGTGCCGATCGCCACCGCCAAGCTCGCCGCGAATCTGCAATACCAGGCGACGCCGAAGCTCCTCGAGTCCGCCTTCCTGAGCGCCTATGCGGTCAACAGCACGGACTATCCCCTGCTGGCCGGCGCGATGAACACGTTTCTCGACGACACGTTTGTCGCCGCCAGCAGCCTCAAGACCGTGATGCCGGGCGAGAAATTCGAGCTGCAGCTCGGCGCCGATGACGGCATCGCGATCAAACGCAAGCTCGTGAATCGTTTCGCCGAAAACACCGGACTCACCAACAAGGGCCGGCGCGTGACCTACGACCTTCTCCTCACGGTCACGAACAACAAGAAGACCGCGGAACGCATCGTATTCAAGGAGCCGTTACCCGTCTCGCGCCAGGAGAAGATCGAGGTCAATCTGCTCGCGCCCGCGGAAAAGGACGTGGGCACCAAGGAGCAGTCCAAGGAGGTCACGCGCGAGGAGGACGGCAAGCTGGTGTGGCGCCTCGAGCTCAAGCCGGGCGAAAAGCGCGAGGTGCCGGTCAAGTTCAGCGTCGAGTATCCCGGCGATCTGAACGTCACCGGCCTCGAGTAAGGTGGCGGATTGAAGGGCGGGGTTGTGGAATCGCGCCTTCTCTCTCTGGTTTTTGTAGGGCGGGGTCGCTGACCCCGCCTCCCGATCTCAATCTCTGCTTTGGCGGGGTCCGGCGACCCCGCCCTACATCATTCAACGAGACCGCCCCGCGTTCAGAAGCGGAACGTCGTGCCGACCGAGAACGTCGTGTTGACCATGTTGTCGCGCCCGATTCCGGCGGACACGCCCCACTGATCGGTGACCCAGTAGTTCGCTTTGACGCCGTAGCCCCACTTGTTGTTCACGTGCAGCGAAGAAGCGTCGGTAAAGCTCACCATGGGGGTGATCGACAGCGCCTTCGTCACCTGAAACTCCACTCCGGTGTCAGCGGTGTAGAGGAACGAGTTGTCGCGTTCTCCTGCCGCCTTCGCCCAGATCCAGCCGGCACCCACGCCAATAAACGGGCGACCCCAGGAGAGGTCGGGGATAAACGCAATGGCATGAGCGGCGACGGATTGCTGCCGGGCGCGGGTGCCGTCAAACTGCGAGCTCCAGGCGTCCCCGAGTCCGAGATTGAAATCAAAGCCGGTGCTCAGCGGCTGATTGTACTCGAAGTTGAAACCCTGGATGTTCGCCACCGAGCTGCTGTGGAGTTGAGTGTAGCCATAGTCGAGACCGACGTAGGACTGACCGAGAAGGCCTTTCCCGGTATCGGCAGTCGGAGCCGGAACGCTGGCAACGGTGCTCTGGGCAAAACTCGAAACGGCGAAGCCGGAGGCTGCGACCGCCGCGAGCAGGAGGGTTCTAATAGTGATTTTCTTAGTCATAGTTATTTCAGGTTAAGCGTTCACGGATGTGCCGTGGACGAGAGGGATGTGACTTCGGGGGAGCAGGAAGGTTCCGCCGGGCGCGGAAAGCGCGGCGGCACTATGAGAAAACTCCCGTTCTTCCTCATCACCGGCTTATAAGTCGCCGGCGGCGGGAACAAATTCGCCCCGTTTCAATCTCCAACGGTTGCTTCTTGTCTCAGGGATCGGCGGTGGTCTTGTATTCACCCTGTGATCACGACCATTGGCTTCGATGCGGACGACACGCTCTGGCACAACGAGTCGATCTTTGCGGCCGCCCACGAAAAATACCGCGCGCTGCTGGGCCGCTGGCACGACGCCGCAACGATCGACCGCCGGCTTTTCGCCACCGAGATGCGCAACCTCGAGCTCTACGGTTACGGCATCAAGGCGCACGCCCTCTCCTGCATTGAAACCGCGATTGAGCTGACCGACGGGGACATTCGCGCGGCGGAAATCCGCGAGATCATCGCCAGTGCCCAGGCGATGCTCGCGCATCCCGTGGAATTGCTCGACGGGGTGGCCGAGGTCGTGCCGCGGCTCGCCCGGACTTATCCGTTGCTCCTGATCACCAAGGGCGATCTGCGGGACCAGGAGCGCAAGCTCGCGAAATCCGGGCTGGCGCAGCATTTCGCCCACACCGAGATCGTGGCCGAGAAGAACGTCGAAACCTACGCGCGCGTTCTGCACCGCCTGCAGATCCGGCCGGAGCAGTTCCTGATGGTCGGCAATTCGCTCAAATCCGACATCCTGCCCGCACTGGATCTGGGCGCCGCCGCCGCGCTGGTGCCCTACCATCTCCTCTGGCAGGGCGAGGAAGTCGCGCCGCTGCCGGTCCCGACCGGCCGGTTCGCGCAACTGCCGACCCTGCGGGAACTCCCCGCGCTCGTGGACCGCCTGAACGCGTCGGGCTGAGATCGGATCGATCTACCACATGTAGGAGGCGAGCTTGCTCGCGATCCCGAGACGAGAATCGCCTGCAAGCAGGCTTCCTACGCCGAAAACCTGTTGACATCATTGTCCACGAGTGAGGCCGGAGCCGGGCGACTCCCATTTGCGAACGGGCGATTTTTGGTTAATGGTGGCGCATGCGCACTTTCATTGGTGGGCTAATCATCATGGGACTCTTCAACCTATTTTCCTCGGCCCGGGCCGAACCGCTGGCAGTGGGCGCGACCGCCCCCGCCGTCACCGGCGTTACGGACACCGGCGACAAGCTCGACCTGGGCGCGCTGTACGCCAAGGGCTACACTCTGGTCTACTTCTTCCCCAAGGCCGACACCCCGGGCTGCACCGCCGAGGGCTGCAGCCTGCGCGATGCGTATCAGGATCTCTCCGACAAAGGCATCATCGTGATCGGCGTCAGCGCGGACGACGTGCCCGCGCAGAAGGCTTTCAAGGAGAAATATCACTTTCCGTTCACGCTTCTGGCCGACCACGACCGCACGGTCATCAAGGCGTTCGGCGTCCCGGTGCACGAGGTTCCCGCGGTTGGAGCCTTCGCGTCACGGCAGTCTTTTCTGATCAACAAGGAGGGCCGGATCGTGTGGCGCGACCTGAAAGCCTCCACCAAGGAGCAGGCGGCCGACGTTTTGAAAGCCCTGAAAGACCTGGGCGGGTGAGCCGGGGGCGGGCGTCACGGCCAGGCCGGAGGTAGGGTCGGATCGCCGGATCCCGCCGATTCATCGAGGCCGGCGGGGTCGGCGACCCCGCCCTACATTCAGCCGAAGCGGCGCTAGCCGGTCGCCTGCGCTCCGACCGCGGGCGGCAGGCGCGTGACGGCGACCTTGTCGACGCGGTGGCGGTCCATGTCCGTGACCTCAAAACGCCAGCCATCCCATTCGAAACGATCGCCCGCCACCGGGATGCGGCCAAACTGGGTCATGACCAGCCCGCCCAGCGTCTGGTAGTCGGCCTCCGCCTCCTGGGGCAGTTCGTCGAGGTGGAGAATTGTCTTCAGTTCATTGATGGCCATGGTGGCGTCGATCAGCCAGGAACCGTCCTCGCGCTTTTTCGCCTGGGGTTGGTCCCGTTGCCCCTGCGCGGGCAGATCGCCGACAATCGCCTCCAGCACATCGATCAGCGTAACCATGCCCTGGATGCTGCCGAACTCGTCGGCGATGAGGGCGGTATGCCGGCCCGCTTTCTTGAACGACTCAAGTAGCTGGACGCAATTCATCGTCTCCGGCACCACCAGCGGCGGGGTGAGGAGATTCTTCAGGCTGGTCTGGATGCCGATGGCGGAATGGGCCCACAGGGCCTTCACGGCGACCATGCCGAGCACCTGGTCGCGGTTGTCCTGATAGACCGGAAAATGCGAGTGCCCGCTGGCCACGATCTTGCGCCAGCTGACCTCCTCCGCGTCATCGATGTTGAGGAAGACGATCTTCGGCCGGGGCGTCATGATCGCGGTGACGGGCCGCTGGTCGAGACGCAGGACGCCTTCGATCATCTCCTTTTCCGCCTGGTGAAAAACGCCGGCTTTCATGCCCTGCTCGACCAGGATATTGACCTCCTCATCGGTCACCGGCGTTTCCCGGCGCCGCGTCAGGCCGAACGGCTTCAGCAGGAAGTCGGTGGCGGCACTCAGGAGGAGGAGGATGGGCGAAACCAACCGGGACACGCCCTGCAACGGGCCCGCCACAAACCGGGCAATGCGTTCCGGGTTGCTGAGGGCGATCCGCTTGGGAACGAGTTCACCGAAAATGAGGGAGAAGAACGTAACCAGACCCACCACCACTCCGAAGGCGATGGAATTGGCCCATGGCGCCACCTGGGGAAAGCGTCCCAGCCACACGGCCATCTGTCCGGCAACGGTTGATCCCCCCAAGGCTCCCGCCAGGATGCCACACAAGGTGACGCCGATCTGCACCGTGGAAAGGAACCGGGTGGGTTGGGACGCGAGTTCGAGGGCCGCCCGCGCGCCTTCGTCGCCCTCATCGGCCAGCTGTTTCAGCCGGGCTTTGCGCGCCGAGACGATCGCGATCTCCGCCATGGCGAAAAGCCCATTGACCACCAATAACAGGCCCAGAATGAACAGCTCGGTGGAGATTCCCGACATGGATAGGCAGGCAGGTTAAGACCAGCCATCAGCCTGAGCAACCCTTTTACCCGGCGGGGCGGCAGGGCCAGCACGGTGTTTTGTTTTGAGGAGCCGTCGCGCGATCCCACGGGCGAGACGCCCGTGGACGCACTGGCATGGGCGTCTCGCCCATGTCAGACGAGACTCGTTCAAAAACAAAAGGCCGTGCGCAGGGCCACGCGCGACCGGCGGGAAGCAACCTCGGCTGGGCAGTAGCTGCGAGCGCCCGCGAGCGGATCCGCAGTCAAACATCCACCCGCGGGCGCTCGCGGCCACGGGGAATCGGCACCGCAGAGGGATGCCGGGCCCCTACGACTTCACCGAGTACAGTGCCACCAAAGCGGCCCCAATCGACTGCGACAGCTCTCCGAGCGAGGCGGGAAGAATCTTCATCGTTGCCCGCTGCGTCGGCCAGAGGCAGGGCAACGCCGCCTCGCGGAAGACCCGCAAATACCGCTCGCGGAATTCCGGGGTGGTCGCTTCCGGATCCATCAGTCCGCCTCCGATGACGATGAATCCCGGATCCAGGGCCAGCGCGAGCACCGCCGCATGGAGTCCCAGCGCCCGGGCCTGAAAGTCGAAGATCCCGACCGCCAGCGGGTCGCCTTTTTGCGCACGGCCGCGCAATGACAGGACCTGCTCCCGGATCGGGAGCGCGGACCGCGCCAGCTCGTGCTCCGGATGCTCCTGCAGGCGGTCGGCCAGCAGGTGCGGGAGCCCGGAGATTGTAGTGTAAGCTTCAATACAGCCCCACGTCCGGCCACAGCCGCAGGGATAGGGCCGGACGCCCAGCAGGTGCAGCGGCGCCGGCATGTGCGCGGCCTCCATCCCGGCCAGCGTGTCGCCGTCCAGCGGCAGGCCGTCCTGCCCGATGTAGGCACAGCCCAGGCCCGAGCCCGGCGCCAGCATGAGCACGGACGCCCGCGTCTTGCCGCGCACGACCCGGGCCTCCGCGACTCCGCCGAGTCTGCCGTCGTTGCCGACAAAAAGGTCGACCGGCCGGCCGGCCGCCTCGGCGAGCGCCCGCGCGTAGTCCGCCCGGAAATCCCAGCCCTCGAAGGCCGGCGGCAGATTGGCCGATCGCGCCAGGACGCCGTAGCGCAGGTACGGGCCGGGGATCGCCAGCCCCACGCCCCGCACCTGGCCCCAGGTCAGCTGGTTTTCCGCGAGAAATCCCTTCACCCCCTGGATCCAGCCGAGGACCACCGCCCCGGTACCGGCCTGGGTGTTGGTGGAACTCTGCAGGAGCTTGGTGGAAACGGCGGTGCCATCCGCCCACACCCCGCCGGTTTTCGCAGTCGTGGCGCCACTATCGGTGCCGATAAATACGCCTGAATTCGGATTCATGATGTGGGCTCTGCTTGGCGGGTTTTCCCGGAAGAGGCAAAGGGGAATTGCGGGGGCGGCCGGCGTCGGCCTGATCGACCCATTCGCGGCTACGGCGGGATCGGGTGAGCCCGCCCGATAATATCAACAGCAGATCCGGCTGGTAGGGCGGGGTCTCCGCACCCCGCCTTCATGCATACACGGCCGCGAGCGAATTTACGGTCCCCCGCACGCGCGCCCGGAGTTCGGCCGGGGCGACCACCTCGGCCGCCGCGCCCCATCCCAGCACCCAGCGTTCGATTTCCGCCAGGGCTCCCAGCCGCAGGCGCAGTTCCAGACCGCCAGACGGAAGCACGCGCATCTCCTGGGACTCGTGCCATTCGCGCTCCCGCAGGCGGTCGGCCACCTCCTCGGTGAAGCGGATCACGACCAGGTAATTGCGGTCCCCTCCCAGAATGCCCAGCGCGCTCGCGAAGAACTTTTCCGGCAGGAAGTCCGCCGGTCGGACAAAACTGGTGCCCGTCAGCCGGACCGCGGTGATCCGCGGCAGGGCGAACGTCCGCAGCGCCGCCCGCTCGAGATCGAAGCCGATCAGGTACCAAAGATTCTCGCGATGGGCGAGGTGGTACGGCCGGACCTGGCGGTGGGTCGGCTTGGCCTCACCCGGTTTGCGGTAATCGAATTCCACCCCGGTTTGCCGGAGCACGGCAGAGCTGAGCCCGTTGAAGATCGTGAGATCGGCCCTGCCGAGGCCGATATTCTTGAACGAAACGGCGCGCAATTCGTCGGCGGGGGAGAACGAGATCCGGTCTTTCAAGCCTCCCACCAGTTTATCAAAGGCGACCTCCAGTTGCCGGTGAAACGGCGTACCGCGATATTGCTCCAGCGCCCGCCGCGCCACCAGCAGCGCCAACAGCTCCCCTTCGGTCACCTGGACGGTCGGGAACGCATTCACCGGCTGGGTGTAGCGGTACGCCTGGATCCGCGGATCGAATTCAATCGGCAGGTCCAGCCGGTCGCGCATGAACGCGATGTCCCGCACCACGGTCTTGCGGCAGACCTCGAGGGCTTTCACGAGCTTGGTGCAGTTGACCAAGGCGTCGCGGCGCAGCTCCTCGTGGATCCGGAGCATGCGTTCGAGCGGGGGTCGGGAAAGCGAAGCGCGCTGGTCCATGCAAAAAATCCTGACCGATTTTTTAGACTGGGACAAGCAATGTCTCACCCTGGGGGCTAGAATGGCGACCATGAAACTACTCGCCTGCTTCACGATTGCCTCCCCGCTCGAACTCTCCTGGTCGCATTTCGGCGCGCGCTGGCGCGCCACGCTCTGGCCCGAGGTGCGCTTCGAGCGGGAGACGGCCGAGGACGTCTGGGGGCCGGAGATGCCGTCCGAGGACGTGGTCGCGTCCGGCGCCGTCGCGTTGGACGACGCCGGCTGGCGCCGTTATTCTGAATTTCTGCCCCCGGAGGAGCGGGCCTTTCTCGGCAAATTCCACTTCGGCCGGCTGGGCGCCCTGCAGGTCATCGTGCGCTGCCCCACCCTGCTGCCGGAGCTGGTGGCGACGCCGGCGCTGGCGGCGTTTCTAGCTCAACACGCCAGCCTGCGCGGAACCGCGGGGTCGCGGTGGGAGGAAATCGCCGCGATCCACGAACGCAGCGGGATCTTCGGCGTGCTGGAGTGGCTCGGTCTGCCGGCCTCGCGCCAGACGCTGGGCATTCTGCAGCAGATCACCGACCCGGACCTGCCCCGGCGGCTGCTCGAACCCCTGCGCCTGAATCTGTGGGAGCCCGAAGGCATCTGGCTATTGCGGCATGCCGGACCGATGACCGACCGGCAACTCGCCCGCCGCTGCCACGCCCTCGCGGCCTGATTTCTCACAAGATGCCGCTTGGCGGCCATCCAATGGTGCTTTAACCTACATGAAGAAGGGCGCCCCGGCCCGGCTCACAATCATCGCGGGCGTTCCCTACCTTGAAATCCAGAAGCGGCTTGCGACCGAGATCGCCGTCCACATCAACAACAACCCGGCTTCCCAGGAACTCGCGGAGGTGATCATCCGGTGGAAAACTCCCAGCGACCGGGAGTATGTCTATGCTGTCAACTCGAGCTGAACTCTGACCGATCGCCCATCTTCATTGGTGCGGAGCAGAGGCACCACTTCGCCAATACCGGGTCTGCCGACCGAAAGTCCATTTTTTCGGAAAAACTGATTTCTTCTCGTTGATTGATCGGATGATACGGTACGGACGGGTTGTTCGGAAACGCGTTTCTAGGATGCCGGACGGTCGTTCGCCGGCGCGACGGCCGGTCGGCCCAATCCGTTCGACAAGACCCCGTCCGGCATTTCGGCCGGACGTCGGTGGTCGGCTGCGGACGGCGATTCCCTCGCCCGGCGACTGTCGCGGACTTGCGCCAGCAGACACGGCAACGTCGAAAAGATTATCTTGAGGTCCAGCCAGAATGAGAGTTCGCGGGCGTATTTGATGTCGAGACGGATCATCTGCTCAAACGTGGTCCGGTTCTTGCCGGAGACCTGCCAGAGCTCCGTCAGTCCGGGTCGCGCGTCGCAGCGCCGGCGTTGCCATGGCGCATAGTGCTCGAACTCAGCCGGGATGCACGGGCGCGGCCCCACGAGGCTCATTTCGCCACGAAGGACGTTGATGACCTGCGGCAATTCGTCCAACCCCGATGCCCGCAGCACCCACGCCATTGGGATCAGCCGCGCATCGCCGCGACTGTCGAGTTTGACCATCGGTGCATTAGAGTGGATCAAGTCCTTGCAGTAGTTTTGGTGGATCGAGCAATCGGCCCCCACTTTCATGGTGCGGAACTTGTAAATACTGAAGCGACGCCCCAGATGGCCGATTCGTTCCTGCCGGAACAGCACCGGTCCGGGAGCAAAACGTTTGGTCAGAAGCCACATGACCAAGGTGCATAGCCCGAGAATCGGCAGGGCCAAGAGGCAGGCGGCCAGGTCAATGGCCCGTTTCCAACGGGGGAACGGGATTTCGGCGCCGCCCAAGGTGTCATTTTCGGGAAGCGTTGCGTCGACCTGGCGGCGGCCGGCCTTCATCGGCGCGCTCCAGGCGCGCATTGCCGGGGTGATGGCAAAACAGGATTTCACCTCTGCCGGGATGATTCGGGGCTTGTCCTGCCCCAGCGCCGCTTTCGGCTGGGTGCTGAAGGAAGCGGCGCCCGTCGGTTGGCCGGGACTTGGAACGTGTTTAGGCGGCATAGACGCGATGGGAGGTGTACCTGTGCACCCTCCAAAGCGGAATTCTCCGCCCAAAACGATCGTCCCCGCGAAAAAAATCACCGGGCGGCGCTGCCGTCGCCCCGCAACCGCGTTATCTCGTTAAAAAGCCAGGCTCGGGCATAGCTCCAGTCGCGGCGCGCCGTTGGTTCGGAGATCCCCAGCACCAAGGCGGCCTCTTTGAGGGTGAGGCCGACAAAATAGCATTGTTTGACCAGCGAGGCCTTGCGGGTGTCATGCCGGGCGAGCGCGTCGAGCGCCTCGTGGACGTCGAGCAGTTCGGCGTCGTCCGAACCGGGTGACGCGATCTCGCTGGCCAGGGCGTCCGCGCTGGTGCGCAAGAGTCCGCCTCCGTGGCGCAGGGCCTGCCGGCGGCGCGCGCGGTCGATGAGGATGCGGCGCATCGCCTCGGCCGCGGAGGCAAAAAAGTGGGCGCGGTTTTGCCAGTCGGGTTGCTTACTCCCTCCGAGCCGCAGCCATGCCTCATGGACCAGCGCCGTAGGTTGGAGGGTCTGGCCCGCGGCCTCGTTTGCCATCTTGGCGGCCGCAAATTTCCGCAGCTCCCCGTAGACGAGCGGCAACAGCTGATCGGCGGCCTGGGTATCACCCCGCTCGATCTTATTCAGAATTAGGGTCAGGTCGCACACGGGACACGAGTAACAGAAACTGGCCTGGGATCAAAGCGAGAGAGTCCAGGCGACGAGCCCATCGGGCGGGGTTAACCCCGAAACAAAAGCGGACCAGGTAGAACACCATTTTCCCACGGATCAATGGGACGGCGGAGGGCGAGCCTTCCGGCGAGCCGTGGTAATTGTGGCTCGGCGGGAGCATCGCCCTCCATCTCATGCGTAAGTAAAAGTGACGGGATGGGCAGCTAGTCGTTCTCGTGCACGATGCCGGGATCAATAATGCCGATCTTTCCATCCGACCCACGCTGGATGACCACCGAAAACTCATGCCGCACGTTCCGCGTGTCGTCCTGGTAGCTGTCGGTGACCAGGAGCGTCCGTTCATCCACAGAGGTTTCACTCTGGGGAAAGTTCAGGTGCCCCAGTCTTTGCGGGGGACTGGAGATCCGATCTCCCTCGCGCACAAACGCGATTCCAACCGGGTAATATCGCTGCTTGTCCGCCCCGGACGAGGCGATCGTGAATCGAAGGGTCGCGCCTGGATGCTTGATGTAGATGTCATTGCCCTTGATCAGGGCACGTGGGTGTCTTTTCCCGAGTTTCATCGTGTATTCCGTACCGCCTCCGCCGCGCGCTGCACCGGCAGCGAGGACGTCATTGAATTTTGTGACCGCGATCGTCACCTCGACCGGGTTCAGTTTCCGTGCGGATGCGTTTTTGATGCTCGTTTTCATGGTTGGATTTGGTCATTGCCGTCTGCGGGGAGGCAATCGGAAGACTATGGTTGTGGGCTTCAGGGTTTGGCCGCGTCGAGACGATTCGCGTTGGGCCAGGGTTCAATCGGAATATAGCCCAACTGATTGAGTTGCGCGACAATAGACTGTGCCAACTCCATGCGGCCCAGCCGGGTCGCTGCCCGCGCGGCCGGATCGAGCAAGCGCCAATCTCGCGTGCCGGGCAACCGCGGGGCGAGCAACTCCGCGGCACGCTCCCAGCGTTGGCGGGCCGCAGCGGCGTCGCCGGTTTGGGCGGCAATATCACCAGCCACCACGGCGGCGAAAGCGCATTCTCCCACATCCGCGTTGGCGGCCTGGCCGTCGTGAACCAGTTTTTCACCCAGCTCGAACGCGCGACCGGCGGCGGTTGGCGCGCCCGGCCGGCCGGCGGATACGTCCAGGTGCGCCTCCAGTCGGTTTGCCCATACCGTCCGTCGCGCGAGCACGCGGTCCGTTGGCTCGGCCGCGGCGAGTTTCTCGAGTTGGGGCCGGACCTCGTCAATGAGGCGCACCGCGTCGATCCAATCTCCCTGTTCACGGAGGAGGACTGTTTCCAGCAAACGGGAGTGCAGCGCCGTGACCTGCCAGTGGCGGTTGGAGGGATCATGCGCGACCAGTTCGTCAAGCAGCCCCCGCGCGGTTTTGAGCTGTTCGCGGGCCTCGGCGAACCGTCCTGTGATCAGAAGGCCCTCGACTCGATACATCTGGGAGTCGGCCAAGCGAAACCGCCAGCGCATCGTGCGGGGCTCGGCCAGAACGAGTCCCTCCAGTTGGGTCGCCTGGGCGGCATACTGCTTCAAGGCTACGGCGAACTCGCCTTGTTGCGAGGCCACTCCGCCCAGCCATGAGTGGGCGTCCGCGATTCGGAAGCGGAGGTCGAGGTCGCCCGGCTTTGACGCGGCCATCTTTTCCAGCGTCGTCAGTTCCGCCAGGAACCCGGCTTGCGCGGCGGGGAACTCGCCGCGTTCCTGGTCCAGGACCGCAAGGTTGTGGTTGCCATAGGCGAGTTCGCTCTGCCATTCGGGCCGCGCTGGGTCCAGGGTCACGAGGGACACGCAGGTGTCGTGATAGCGCTTCAGCCACTCGGCCGCCGACGCGAACTCGCCGCGTCTCCAATGGACAAATCCGTTCCAGTATTCCGCCTGGCCGCGCTCGAAGATCATGTCCCCGTTGTTGGGATGGCGCATCACCAGGCCTGACGCGCGATCGTAGGCTTCCGCAAAAGCGGCTTGGGCCTCGGGATAACGCGCCTGGTCCATCCGGATCTCCCCGATTTGGCTGAGGGCCTTCGCGTAGCGCGCAAGCGTTGGGTCATCCAGCCCGCTTGCTTGCTGCGAGGAAAAATAGGCCATGGCGCGGTTGCCGACGGACTCGAGCACCTCCAACCGCCCCACCTTGGCCAGTTGAACGCGGAGGTCGCCAAGCATGAACTCGAGCAGATCTTCCGCGCGCCCGCGCTCGGCGGCGGCAACCTGTTCGGCACGCCGGGCCCGCATCGCCTGCGCTGTGCTGATCACCGTGCCGGCCACCAGGGCCAGGGCCACCAGGCCGCCGGCGGCAAAAGCGAGCCGGTTGCGTCTGATGAGCCGGCTGATCCGGTAGCCGGCCGTGGGCGGTCGGGCGAACACCGGCTCGTTATGCAGATGCCGCTGAATGTCCAGGGCCAGTCCGCTGGCGGTTTCGTACCGGCGGTTGCGGTTCTTTTCCAGCGCCTTCATCACGATCCAGTCGAGATCACCGCGGAGCAGCAGCGAAAGTTGCGCCGGAGCGGTCCCGCGCTGCCGCGCGGTCGAGTCGCGGTCGGAATCGGCCAGCGTATTGAGCCGCGTGGAGGGTTTCAACGGCTCGACTTCGCGGATGATCCGGCGGATTTCATCCAGTCCGGCCTGGAGCAGTGACTTCGGGTCGAATGGCGGTCGGCCGGTCAGCAGTTCATAGAGCAGGACGCCCAGCGAGTAGATGTCGCTGCGGGTGTCGATGTCGATCCCGCTCATCTCCGCCTGTTCGGGGCTCATGTAGGCCGGCGTGCCGATGAACTGTTCGAAGGCGGTGAACAGGGTGTGATCGGTCAGCCGGCCCTGCGTAGCCTTCGCGATGCCGAAGTCGATGACCTTGGGAACGGGCTCGCCGTCCTGCAGCGTTACCAGGATATTGGACGGCTTGAGATCGCGGTGGATGACGCCCTTTTGGTGGGCGTGCTGGACGGCGTGGCACACCTGCGCAAAAAGTCCGAGGCGGGCGGCCGTGGGCAGGTTGTGCTGGTCGCAATATTTGGTGATGGGAACGCCCGGGATCAACTCCATGACAAAGAACGGCCGCCCGGCGTCCGTTGCGCCCGCGTCGAGGACGCGCGCGATGTTGAGGTGGTCCATCAACGCGAGCGCCTGGCGTTCCGCCTCAAAGCGGGCAATGACCGCCTTGGTGTCCATGCCGAGCTTGATGACCTTCAGGGCGACGCGACGGCGCACCGGCTCTTCCTGCTCAGCCATCCAGACCACCCCGCACCCGCCTTCACCGATTTGTTGCAGCAGCTTGTAGCGGCCAATCCGGCTCCCGGGATGATCGATGGGATCGGGGAGAGCGGAAGCCGGGTCGCGGTCAGCCGGACCGTCCGCCCGCGGCTCCGGCATGAATCTGCCGGCTGATTCATGCGCGACGATCAGGGCTTCGATCTGTCGACGGAGGCCGGCATCACCCCGGCAGACACGGTCGAGAAAGATCGCGCGCTCGCCGGGAGGAACGAGCAAGGCGTCGGCGAAGATCTGATCTTCCCGTTCAGTGGGGTCATTCATAAGGAGGCGGGTGGTGTTCTAGACCAGAGGGTGGAACCAGGAGATCGGTCAGGCCGGCGATATCGGCATCGGTTGAGCCAAATGCCGACTGACAGCGGGCTAATTCACAATGCGAGAAATCTATCGTGAAACGATCATCCGTTCCCCTCGTCCAAGACCATTCATATAGATGCACGAGGCCTGTCACTTAGGGAAGTGCAGATCGACGAATTCGACCGGGGACCGAGGCATTTGGCGCTCGCGGCAATCGAATTGCACTGCGATTCTCGGCATCCCCTACGTGATCGGCCTCCACGCCTCTGATGAACAATTTTGAACCCGTTTTGTCGCGCGTTATTCAGCTTGGGTTGAGCCTAGCGCTCGTTGCTGGTCTTCGCGCTAACAATGCCATCCAGATCAGCGTCAATCCCGGCGCCGGACAAATCGCGATCAGCCCCTACATCTATGGCACCAATCAGGACCTGCCCGGGGTAAGCGCTACCGTATCGAGGCGCTATGGGGGCAATCCGCTTACGGGCTACAATTGGGAAACCAACGCCTCGAACGCGGGCACCGATGACGGCGACCAAAATGCCAACTACCTCGTAATGGAGTTGCCCACCCTTCAGCAAAGCATACCAGCGATCGCGCTGACTACGTTCCACGATCAATCGTTAGCGATGGGGACTCCCTACACCGTGCTGACTTTGCAGATGGCTGGCTACGTAGCAGCCGATGAAAACGGCGCGGTCTTGCCCGCGCAGGTTGCCCCATCATCACGGTGGAATGCGGTGGTGAACAACACACCCGGTGGTATCTCACCTAACTCGCCCAATCTTACTGATGGCGTCGTCTACATGGACGAGTTGCTCAACCATCTCATCACCAAGTATGGCAACGCTTCCGGTTCGACCGGCGTCAAGGGCTACAATCTCGATAACGAACCGGACTTATGGTCCTCGACCCATCGCTACCTTCACCCGGCTCAGACGACATGCGCTGAGATCATTTCGAAGACGACGGTTCTCGCACAGACGGTGAAGCGAATGGACCAATACGCTGATGTCCTTGCGCCGGCGACCTCCGGCAGCGAAGGCTGCCTCACATTCCAGAACGCGCCCGATTGGCCCTCAATCCAGGCTGCGACTCCCGCCTACCGCTGGTTTCTTGACTACTATCTCGACCGGATCAGCAAGGCTTCGACGACGGCAGGAACGCGCCTCATCGATGTCCTCGATCTCCATCGCTACAGCGACGAGAACGTCAGTGGGCCATCGCCGGGCACGCCGCTCGCGAGTCAGACGGACTTCTCGGACAAGACGACTAATATGGAACGAGTTCAGGCTCCTCGCGTTCTCTGGGACCCCACCTATGTGGAGAACAGCTGGATGCAGTTGTACTATCCCCAGTTCTTGCCGTGGATTCGCAACATCCAGGCCTCGATCAACGCATGGTATCCGGGCACGAAGCTTTCCTTCTCGGAATACGACTACGGCGGGGAAAGCGACATCTCAGGGGGGATCGCCCAGGCCGATGTGCTTGGCATCTACGGAAAATATGGAGTGTACCTGGGGTGCCTCTGGGTCCTGAACGGCACGCCTACTCCCGTGTATGTCTCCGCTGCGTTCAACCTATACCTCAATTATGATGGGAATGGCGGAAAGTTCGGCGCAGCTTCAGTTGCGGAAACGGATTCCGACACGGTCAACTCTTCAGCCTACGCTTCGGTTGATACCACGAATGCCCTCCATCTCGTGGTACTGAACAAGAGTTACACCGCGTCAGCCGATCTCACCTTCCAGATTGGGGGCTCCACGACCTACAGCAGCGCCCAAGTTTACGCGTTCGACGCCAACGGCTCAGCCATAACGCTTCGCGCACCGGCTGCGATCAGCAACAACCAGTTCACCTACACGCTCCCGCCACTCACGGCGGCCCATTTCTTTCTCCCGGCCGCTCTGTCCAGCCCGGCGATCTCGTCACAGCCCGTCAGCCAGACGTCGACTCTTGGGAACAACGTTGTTTATTCCGTGACCGCAAGCGGCAACCCGCTGCCAACCTACCAATGGCAACGACAAGCCTCGGGAAGCGCGACCTGGACAAATCTAGGCGACAATGCCACCTACAGCGGTTCCCCCACAGCCTCGCTGACCGTGAATTCGGTCGCCGCCACGATGAATGGCGATTCGTTCCGCTGCGTGATCACCAATTCCAGCGGCACGATCACGACTTCGCCCGCCAGCCTGATTGTCGAAACTCCCCTTACGGTCGTCACTCTGGCCGGGTTGGCGGGAATCAGCAACGCCACCGACGGGTCGGGTTCAGCAGCGAGATTCGCTAATCCCGCCGACCTTGCCGTCGACGCCGCCGGCAACCTTTATGTCGCCGATGCCGGCAACCATACCGTGCGAAAAGTCACTCCCGCCGGAGTGGTGACGACCTTCGCCGGCCAGGCCGGAGTCAGCGGCAGCAGTGACGGATCCAGCACTGCCGCCTTTAATCATCCCACGGGCGTCGCCATCGACAGCACCGGCAACGTCTACGTGGCTGATACCAACAACAACGAAATTCGGAAGGTGACTGCCGCCGGAGTGGTATCTACCCTTGCCGGTGTAGCCGGAGTCAGCGGCAGCACCGACGGCACCGGCACCGCGGCCAGTTTCAACGGTCCGTCCGGCATCGCAGTCGACACGACCGGAAATCTCTACGTGTCCGATACCCTGAACCACACCTTGCGGAAGGTCACCTCCGCCGGCGTGGTCACTACGATTGCGGGCGTGCCGGGTGGGAGCGGCTTGGTTGACGGCACCGGTTCCATCGCACAGTTCCACGGACCGCAGGGATTGGCCCTGGATGCCAGGGGAAATCTCTTCGTAGCCGACACCAACAACAATGCCATTCGCAAAGTTGTTATTGTGAGCGGTGTCGTCACCACCGTGGCAGGACAAACTGGAATTGCCGGCAGTTCCGACGGCGCCAACAGCCAAGCGCAGTTCCATTATCCCTCCGGCGTCGCCGTTGACCCTGCGGGCAATCTCTACGTCGCGGATACGGAAAATCATACGCTGCGCGAGATCGAATCCTCGGGATCGGTCAGTACTCTGGCCGGTCTGGCCGGAGTCAGCGGCAGCGCTGACGGAGCGGGCACTGCCGCTCGTTTCAACTTTCCAACCGGTGTCACGATTAATGGCACCAGTGTAGTCTACGTCGCGGATACGAATAACCACACGATCCGGTTCGTTGGCACCACAGTTGCTCCGACGATTGCGGTGCAACCGCAGAGTCAGACCGCCGCAGCCGGAGCAAACGTCACGTTTTTTGTCACGGCCTCGGGGTCGCCCGCGCCGACCTACCAATGGAAATGCAATGGCACGATGATCACTGGCGCCATCAGCAGTTCCTACAGCCTGGCGAGCGCTCAATCCGGTAATGCGGGGAACTACAATGTCGTCATCTCTAATGCCATTGGCAGTGTTACCAGCAACGCGGCCACACTTACCGTCAATGCAGTGAGTCCGCCGCCTAACAGCGGGGCCAATAGTAGTGGGGGCGGCGGGGGCGGCGCACCGAGCGTCTGGTTCTATTGCTTGCTCAGCCTGCTCGCGCTCGCCCGCCGGGTGCCGCAAAGGAACTCGTCACACGTTGTCTCGCAAATCATCGCAAAGCTTGGTCTGCGGACATGGTTGGTCGAGCGGCACTGGTACGATCCTCACTTGGAACTCCAGACAGCCCGTTCCAGCAAGCTCGGCACAACATGCCGAAAACACAGCAGCCCGTCCTCCGCCTAGCTCGCGACAAACCAGTGGAAAGCCCTGCCTTGATTGGTGTTGAGAAAACCTCAACCGTTCGCCATCTTAGGATAGTTCTTTGGAAGCGGGCCCGTAGCTCAACGGTTAGAGCAGAGGACTCATCAACATGGTGCCAGCGGTTGGGAAACCGTCGCTGGGATACGGGGAAATTCGGTGAAACCTTCGCCTTAGGGCATGGCAACGCCGAGCCGAGCCGGCGGTACACCGCTGGAAGGTGTAGAGACTAGCGGAGGGGTGGAGCCCCCTTAATCACCGCAACAACCCCCGTCGCCCCCGAATAGAACCGTGGGTGAAGACATAGTCCAAGGAGCATCGAAAGATGCGCTAACTTGAATCCTTTGGTTCAGGGTTCGAATCCCTGCGGGCCCACCAATTAACTCACGAATGCCAGCACTGCTCCAGGACAAATGGACGGGCTGGACCTTTGCCACCTTCGGCTGGCTGACAGCGAGGATCTGGCAAGCCATTACAGCCAAGCGCCATATTCTCCAGAGTACCGATGGACTGAGAATCGTAACAAGGATGGCCATCAATCACCCAAAAAAATCCGCCAATCATTCCTCCATTTGCTGTCGCAATGGCTAATAGCCGACGGCTGTGAGGATTGGGGCGATTTTCATTACTGCAGGGAATGCGATTATTGGAACTCCGGCCATTGCTGTATCGAGGGTTGCCCGTCAGTAACGCGAAACCCCGTCCCGGGCTGAGACGAGCTGAGGCAGCTATGATTCCCGCGGCCTGTCTTCAGCTCGCGGGAGGCTCTGCAAGCACTGAATGGACCTTCTGGAGCAGTTCTTCGACGGAAAACGGTTTGGCGAGGAAGTGCCTCACCGATAGGCCGTCGAAGGCGCCCATCTGAGCGTTCGTGACAAGTCCGCTCACCACAATGACCTTCGTGGCCGGATTCAGCCGGAGAAGAGCCTGGATTTCCTCCTCGCCGTCCATAATGGGCATGACCGCATCGGTCAGTACGAGCGCGATTTCGCTCAGGTGCTCGGCGTACATGGCGACCGCTTCGGCGCCGTTGCGGGCCGTCAGGACACGGTATCCGGAGGCTTCGAGCGCCTGCTGCATTATCCTGAGGATTGCCGCTTCATCATCCACGACCAAGACCAGTTCATTGTTTCCGCAAATGAGTCCAAAGGGGATCACAGACTTTGAAACGGAAGCCTGGCTTTGGTCGGCGGCGGGCAGGAAGACCTTGAACGTCGTGCCGTGGCCGGGGTTGCTCTCAACCGAGATGAAGCCGCCGTGGTTCTTGACGAAGGCATGGACGTTTGCGAGGCCGATGCCTTTACCGGACGTCTTGGTCGTGAAGAACGGCTCGAAAATGCGCCCGCGGATCTCCTCCGAGATTCCCACTCCGGTATCGGACGTCTCCACGAGGACGTATCGGCCCGGACTCAACTTTCCCTCGCGTACAGCTGTACTGCTTTGGGAATCGATCGTGACGTTTGTGGCGGCCAACGTCAGGGTGCCCCCTTTGGGCATGGCATCGCGCGCGTTGACGACGAGATTGAGCACGGTCTGATGCAGCTGCGCGACGTCTCCGTATATTTCCCAGAGATCGGGATCGACGGCCTTGATGATCCGGATCGACCGCGGAAATGTTTCCTCGATAATATCGGAGATGTCCGCAACCAGGCGATCGACTTTGACCAGGGTCCGCTGGCCCCCGCCATCGCGGGCGAAAGAAAGTATCTCACGCAGCAGGTTGGCGGCCCGCTTGAGGTTTGCTTCGATGGTATCGAGCAGCTTGAGGTCCTCCGCGCTGGTTTTGGCGTCCCTGAGCAAGCCAACGGCCAAAAGGACGGGCAGGAGCACGTTGTTGAGGTCGTGGGCGATGCCACCGGCGAGCATGCCAATGCTGTCCATCTGTTTGATATGCTGTTCCTGCGCGATGAGCCGCTTCCTTTCGGAAATGTCACGCGTCCCGCCGACCATGCGCGTCGGCTGGCCATGGCCGTCGCGGATGATGGAGCCGCTGTCGAGCACGTCGGCGTAGTCGCCATTTTCTCGGCGGATGCGGTATTCCTCATGCCAGAGCGACTTCTCTGAAACGAGAGCCCGGTCGAGGCTTGCGGCTACGCGATCGCTATCGTCGGGATGAATGCGACCGAGCCACATCTCCCTGGTAACCGGCAACGATCCCGATGCGTTGACCAGACGGGACTCGAACCCTTCAATAGATCGCCTCAGATTGGCGCGGAGATCCCAATGCCAAACAGTGTCGTTAGTTGCTCGGGCGATGAACTCGAAGTCTCCGCTGGTCGTCGAGAGCGCATTGGCGTCAATTGATTTGCGATTGGAATCTGCCGACAGCGGTTCGTCGTCCATGGGGTATGATGCAAGTGCCTCATATTCTATCACATTGACGAGATGATCACG
>Ga0182011_10000173_pt1 | contig 53353 bp, 48 predicted proteins | sample 711E1DmetaG_FD_120481 | JGI IMG/M metagenome (GOLD analysis project Ga0182011, IMG submission 120481) | Permafrost microbial communities from Stordalen Mire, Sweden - 711E1D metaG | ecosystem: Environmental > Terrestrial > Soil > Wetlands > Permafrost | place: Sweden: Stordalen | collected...
CCGCATCATCGGAGTCCCAAGCAGCTTGTAGAGCGCAATCATGTTTGCGTTGTTGCTGGTGAACGAGCCATTCATGACGTGCGTCTTTTCGTAGCTGAACCCGGCAAAATCGGCACCGATCGTCCCGTAGGTCGTGCTGGGGCTCACCGTCACTGTGGCCGTGGTCCCCGTGCCCGAGGGACCGCCCGTCACGGGCGTTCCCCAGTCGGGCGTCGTCACCGTTCCCGCAGTCCCGCCCGAACTGGTCGTCCCACCTGAGCCGGACGTGGTCCCGCCCGCGTTCGTGATCCCGCCCGCGTTCGTGATCCCGCCCGCGTTCGTGGTCCCGCCCGTGCGGGTCGTGGTCCCGCCAGAGCCGCTCGTGCTCCCGCCAGAGCCGCTCGTGCTCCCGCCAGAGCCGCTCGTGCTCCCGCCAAAGCGGGTCGTGTTCCCGCCAGAGCCGCTCGTGCTCCCGCCAGAGCCGTTCGTGTTCCCGCCCGTGCCGCTCGTGCTCCCGCCCGTGCCGGTCGTGCTCCCGCCAGAGCCGCTCGTGGTCCCGCCGATGCCGCTCGCGGTCCCGCCCATGCCGGTCGCAATCCCGCCAGAGCCGGTCGTAATTCCGCCAGAGCCGGTCGTGGTCCCGCCCAAGCCACTCGTGCTCCCGCCCGAGCCGCTCGTGCTCCCGCCTTCCCCAGGCGGATTGACGTTGGCACCCGAGCCAGAACACCCGAACATGAACGCTGCGGCTAGCAGCACACGACCCACGGAGCGATAGAGAAACACTGTCGACAAATGGCTCCTGCTGTTCATGAAAGTCTCCTTGCAGTTCCTAAGGGGCACAAACTGGGAGAAACGGGTCACGGCGGGGACTCATATCTTGTATATCTTGGATCCTTTGCGTCCAAGTGCAGCGCGGCAAAGTCGTTCGACAATCTGCGCTTATTCTGACTTGCTGCGCAGCCAGATCCAGGTCAGAAGCGTGCACAGGCCTCTCTGCCGTCAGAAGCCCCATTGAGAACGTCCCGCCAGGATGGGCACCTGGTTCGCCGCACAGCCGCGGGCTGGCAGGGGCACCGGGCGTGGTGGCGGGGGATTGGTGACCGCTGCTGCAGCCGCTGCGTCGGGCTTTTTCGGGGGCACCTGCACTGTCGGCTGGGGACGGGACGATTTGCAGCCGATCTGGAAGAACCCTGGCAGGCCGACTGAGACCGCGAAGCCAAAACCGATCAGAACAGGCACGCATCGTGATGAAGAGAGAATCGCGATGGCCCTACTTTGTCACGTCACCAGCGATTCTCGCAAAACTGTCTACCGCTCATCCGTGGATGGCAGTTCGATAAGCGGAATCTGGTCTTTGGGTTTGGGCGCAAGATCCACGCCGATAAGGGCGGGAGTTCTAGCTACTCTGCGCAAGAAGGCCCCACGAAGTGGGACACATCCCTCCTCATGGAGCCTTGAATGGAAGGCGCCTCGGTGGAGGCGCCCCTTTCCCGAGGTCCCTAGCCGGCCTGGCAGATGCCGCCGCCCCCTCCTACGCACGTCAGGCCGCTGTCGCACGTGCCAAAGAACCCCGGACAGCACGGTTGTCCGCTGCCGCCGCAGGCTTCGCAGGCCAGGCTGCCAGCACCGGCGTCAGTGGCAGAGCAAGTTAGCTTTCCCGCCGTGCAGTAGGTGTTGCCACCGAAACCAGAACAGCATCGATTGCCGGGCCCACCGCAGGAGCCGCCGTCGCCAACGCATGCCCCGGCCAGGCAAACCCCGCTGCCGTTCGCACACGCGGAGGTTGCTTCGGTGCAGGTGCTGTTGCCTCCGCCAGTGGGGGGGATGCAGCAACCGCCACTCAAGCAGGACTCATTTGCGCAGCAGCGCTCGCCACTACCGCCGCAGGCAGTACAAGTGCCCACTCCGGTGCCGGTGCAAATCGCATTGGCAGCGCAGGTCCGGGTCCCGCAGCATGGCTGACCCACGGCGCCGCAGGTTCCCGCGTCCGTTTCGGCAGAAGCGTCAGCCGCCGGAGCGTCAACCGCCGGAGCATCAACCTCGGTGGCGTCAACCGTCGTGGCGTCAACCGCCGTGGCGTCAGTCGCCGTGGCGTCAATCGCCGTGGCGTCAATCGCCGGAGTGTCAACCGCCTTGGCGTCAACTGCCGTGGCGTCAACCGCCGTAGCGTCAGAACTTGCTGGCCGGTCGCCTGATGAATCGGGACCTGCATCCGCAGCCGTGTTTCCGCCAGAGCCGCCGGTTGGGGAGGTCGAACCAGCAGAGCCGCCAGTTCGGGTTGTCGATCCGGCCGAGCCGCCGGCTGGGGTTGTCGAACCAGCAGAGCCGCCGGCTGGGGTTGTCGAACCAGCAGAGCCGCCGGTTCGGGTTGTCGATCCGCCTGACCCGCCCAGGGCGGTCGTCGTACCGGCTGCTCCACCAGTGGCGGCAGTGTTTCCGGCTGCTCCGCCAGCCGCGGTCTTAGTACCGCCTGCTCCGCCTGTGGCGGCAGTGTTTCCGGCTGCTCCGCCTGTAGCCATCGTCACGCCACCCGCTCCACCCCTTCCGGAGGTGGCTCCGGCTGCTCCGCCGGTCGCGGCAGTCGTTCCTCCGGTTCCAGCATCGTTCTTCGGGGACGAACCCGAGTTACTTGAACATCCTAGTACCCCCAGGGCCACTATCGCGGCACTGGCGAACCACACCCGGTGAGCGGGCAGAGACAACCTCCTGGTTTCCATGAGTCGACCTCCAATCGTGTTCATTGAGTGAACAAATCAGTGAATTAGTGGCGACACGCGAAGGTCTCCGTCATGCGATGGCAACCTGCCGAACCGATCTCCAATAACCGCAAGAAATCCGCCTAGATGGCGCACGACGATCTATCGAAGGTGCGGGTCACGCGGATCTCGGCGATCTGTCCAGCAGTGGACCGCAAGTCCGTGCTGAAGGCCGTGGCCGAGCAACTTTTCCGCTGTGTTGCCGAAACTCATACATGCTCGGCTTCCAGAAACTCGATGCGTGTCGTTGCGCGGTCTCACCACGCCCATTGCCTTGTGCACGGGTGGGGTGGGATGTCCGTCCCGAAGAGCCGGCGGGCTCCCCACGCGACCAGCCAGCAATTCTTGTCCTGCGACAGACACGACCATGAGCATTCACCTCGATACTTCGCCGTCGACGATGACGGTGACAGTTACCGGTTTGAAAGACAACATCCTGGGCGTGTGCGAGGTGCAAGGCCATGAAGCCTTGGGGCGCCTATTCGAATATCAGGTCGAGTTGGTGAACCTGAGCGAACCCGAAGCCCTACGGCAGGTTCTCGACCCAGAGGGGACCCTCAAACCGCAGAGCATGTTGGGGCAAACTTTGACCATTTGCCTGCCCCTGGCAACCGACAAGGCCCGCTACTTCAGTGGGATTGTCACCAAAGCATGGCGACTCGGGTGGCGGGACGGGTACGCGCACTACCGCGCGACTATCAGCCCCGAGCTGTGGCTGCTGACCCTGAACCGTGACTGCCGGATCTTTCAGAACATGACCGTGCCCAAGGTGGTCAAGCAGATCCTGCGCCAACACAAGATCGGGTCAGTTCGGGAGTCGCTGCCCGGCAAATACCGGCGATGGGACTGCCTGACCCAGTATCGGGAGTCGGACTTCGAGTTCATAGACCGCATCCTCGCTGCCGAAGGCATCTACTACTACTTCGAGCACAGCGAGAAGGGACACACGTTGGTGCTGGTGGACTCTTTCAGCTCGCACGGGGTGTACGAAGATTTCGAGAAGGTGTGGATGGGGCGGCCGTCAAGCAATTCTGGCTCTCCGGACTACCTGGCCAACTGGAAGAACAGTTTCGAGATCCAAACAAGTACCGTCACTTTGGCGGATTTCGACTTCCGCCTGCGCCACCCGAGCGCAAGGCTGAGCGTGCGCCGGCAGGTTGAGGCGGAGCCGACGTGCGCCGGGCTGGCGATCTACGACTACCCAGGCAGGCTCGTGCTGGCGGAGAACCAGGAAGACCCGCCCGACAGTGGGGCTTCAGACGAAAGCCAGGAAGAGCGCGAACGGCTGGCGCGGACGCGGCTGGAGGAGAGACGCTGCCAGGCCGAGCGCTACCGGGGCCAGGGAACCGCGCGCTGGCTGACAACCGGGTTCCTGTTCTCAATTGCCAATTCCGAGACCTATGCGAACCGGCAGTTTCTGGTGACGATGACTGAGATCACACTGCGCAATTCGCTCTTCAGAACGGGAGACGATCCAGTCGGGGAGCCGTGCGAGATCACAGTGACCGCGATTGACAGCAAGACCCAGTTTCGATCGCCGCGGCTGGAAAAGCCCGTGGTGCGGGGCCCGCAAACCGCACGCGTGGTGGGGCCAACCGACGAAGAGATCTGGACCGACAAGTATGGGCGGATCAAGCTGCAGTTCCACTGGGATCGCGAGGGGATTCTCGACGAAAACAGCTCGGGTTGGGTGCGAGTCGCGCACCCCTGGGCGGGAAACCGCTGGGGCGCGATTCACATTCCTCGCGTGGGCAACGAGGTAGTGGTGGAGTTTCTGGAAGGCGATCCGGATCGACCGCTGGTCACGGGCAGCGTCTACAACGCGGACAACATGCCGCCCTACACCTTGCCGGAGCACAAGACCCGAAGTGGGATCAAGACTCGCAGCAGCAAGAAGGGCACAGAAGCGAACTTCAATGAGATCCGCTTCGAGGACAACAAGGGCCACGAGGAGCTGCATATCCAGGCTGAACGGAACATGTCCACCCTGGTGAAGCACGATCAGAGCCTCACCGTGCACGGTGATCGCAGCGTGACCGTGAACGGGACGCGCAAGAGCACGATCACCAAAAATGAGAAGCAGACCTTCAACGCTGACCGCGAGATGACGGTTGAGGGAGCCAACTCCGACACGATCAAAGGGGCGCACACCGGGACATACGAAAAGGGCCGGCAGGAGACTGTCCAGAAGGGCGATACCCTGGTCGTGGAAGACTCAGACAAATCCACCACGGTCACCGGCGGGTACGAGATCGTCGCCACCAAGCACTACAGCGTTGCATTGGACAAGCAAGGCTTGTGTGCCGTAACTCTGAAAGACGGCGTGGTCACCATCAACGCCCCAGAGGAGATCAATCTCGTGTGCGGCGATGCAAGCCTAAGCCTCACGAAGGACGGCACGGTGACGATCCAAGGCAAGAAGACATTGAGCGCGACCGGCGGCGGGTCCGGGCTTGAGCTGGCCTCTGCCGGGGCGACGCTATCTGGTCGGAACGCGACCGTGTCCGGCGAGACCATGACCGAGATCAGCGGAGGCATGGTCGAGATCAACGGATAAGCTAGTACTCCTCAGGCTCGGCTCTGACTTTGCCCCGCCAAACTCGGTAGATGAACACGGTGTAGCCCAGCACGAAGGGCAAGGCGCAAAGAACAATGATCAGCATGGTCATTAGGGTGCGAGGTGACGAGGCGGCGTTGAACGCGGTCAGGCTACGCCTTACGTCGTTGGTGCAGAGAACGAAGATTGGACAGGCCGCGATGGCCAGGATGGCGACCACGCACGCGATGGTGATGGACGAGCAGACAAAAGCAAGGCGCAGTCGTTCGCGACGCAAGAGAATCGGCAGGCTCACCACACAAAGGAGCATAGGCGGCACCGGAATCCAAGGTGCGAAGGACTGGCGGGCGCGCAGAAAGAGCCAGGGCGCGTCTGAAGGCGTCCACAGCGTGGCATCCAGGTACAAGGCCACGAACGCGGCCCAGGCGAACAGCGCCGCAGTGACCGCGCGCTTGCCCAGCTCGCCCTCGGTCTTCATGGCCAGCCAGCAAGCGCCCTGCATGGAAAACATGGCCAGGGTGGTCGCCCCGATGAAGAGTGAAAAGGGATTGAGCAGGGCCCAAAAGCTTCCCGCGTATTCGCCACGCGCATCGAGAGGCAGCCCACGCATCAGATTGCCCACTGCCACGCCCAAGAGTAGCGCGACCAGCGTGCTGCCAAGGGCAAAGCCACGGTCGAAGAAGCGGCGCCAGGCCGGCGCAGCCCCCCGGTTGCGCGCCTCGATGGAAACCGCGCGCACGATCAGACCCAACAGCACCAGCATCATGGCCAGGTAGAATCCGGAGAACACCGTGGCGTACACCGGCGGGAAGGCGGCGAACAAGGCGCCGCCAGCGGTCAGCAGCCACACCTCGTTGCCATCCCACACGGGAGCGACACTGGCCAGGGACAAACCGCGTTCCTCCTCGGAGCGCGGAACCAAGAGATGCAAGATACCGACTCCCAGGTCGAAGCCGTCAAGAATGGCATAGCCCGCCACCAGCGCTGCCACCAGTACGAACCAAACCAGGTCCAGCATCATGACGGCACTTCCTCCGCGTCCCCACCTGGCCCTTGCATCACCTTCTTGCGTACCAGATGGACGGTCAGGCCCAACAACCCGACGTAGACGACCACGAACGTCAGCAACGAAATGGTCACTTGCACCGCCGGCACGGTGCGAGAGAAAGCGTCGTCGGTGCGCAGCAGGCGATATACGCTCCACGGCTGCCGGCCGACTTCAGCCGTGACCCAGCCGACCTCGTTGACCACGAAGGGAATCGGCAGGCAATAGCAGAGGACCTTCAGGTACCGTCGCGACACGAACAAGCGGCCGCGCCACCAGAGGAACACACCCAGCGCCAGCACCACGCCCAGGGCCAGGCCCAGCCACAGCATCGCGTGAAACGACATCGCGGTCGCGGTCACCGGCGGCCGATCCTTGGCCGCAAAGGCATCCAGGCCGGTGACCCGGGCGTCAAAATCGAAATAGGTCATGAAGGAAAGCAGCTTGGGCAAGAGCACTTCGGGCAGAGGCTGGCCGACCACGGCCAAAGGTGCGCCGGTTTGTGTGTGATGCAGGACCTCGATAGCCGCGAACTTCTCCGGCTGGGTGTGTGCGACCTGGCGGGTGTGGGCGTCACCCACTACCACCTCGGCCACGATTGAGACCAAGCCAAACAGCAAGGCCAGACGCAGCGAGCGCCGAGCGAACTCCAGGTGCCGGCCGCGCAGAAGATAATACGCGCTGAGCGAGCCGACAAACACCGCGGCCGTGATCCACGAGCCCAGAACGGCGTGCAGGAAGCGCAAGGACGTCGACGGATTGAATACCGCGGCGGCAAAGTCGGTCAGCTCCGCGCGGCCGTGCACGATGTGAAAGCCAGCCGGCGTCTGTTGCCAGGAATTGGCCGCCACAATCCAGAAGGCAGACAGGGTCGCACCCAGGGCAACCATGAGGGTGGCAATGAAGTGCGTGCGCCGCGAGACGCGCTTGCCGCCGAAGAGCAGAATGCTGAGAAACGAGGACTCGAGGAAGAAAGCAATGAGTGCCTCGGCGGCCAACGGTGCGCCAAAGATGTCGCCCACGAAACGGGAATAGCTCGACCAGTTGGTGCCGAACTCGAATTCCATGACCACGCCGGTGGCCACGCCGCCGGCGAAGACCACGCCAAAAATGTGGGTCCAGAAGCGCAACATGCGATGGTAAACTTCATCGGGCCGGCGCAGGCGCAGACTGGCCACGATAACCAGCACCACGCCGAGGCCCATGGTGAGCACCGGATACAGGTAGTGCACCATCACAGTCAGGGCGAACTGCGCGCGTGCCAGGGTGAGTGCACTCATCGGCTGACTCGATACTTTACCCCGAACGCCGGCGCTTGATCTCGTTGATCAAGCCATTGGTCGAGGAGTCATGCGCGGACACCGCGCCGGGCGCGCGCAGCTCGGGCAGGATGGCGTTGGCCAGCTTCTTGCCCAGTTCAACTCCCCACTGGTCGTAGGAGTTCACATTCCAGATGATCCCTTGGACGAAGATCTTGTGCTCGTAGAGCGCGATCAACCTACCCAGCGTGCGCGGGTCGAGCTTCTGGTAAAGGATGGAGTTGCTGGGCCGGTTGCCGAGGAACACCTTGTGGGGCAAGAGAGCGGCCAGGGCCTCGCCCTTGATTCCCGCGGCCTCCAGCTCGGCGCGCGCCTCAGCCTCGCTGCGGCCTTGCATCAGTGCCTCGGTTTGCGCCAGGTAGTTCGCCAGCAGCAGGGTGTGGTGATCGCCGATCGGGTTGTAGGTTTCCACCGAGGCAAGGAAATCGCAGGGCACTAGCTTGGTCCCTTGATGCAGCAATTGATAGAAGGCGTGCTGCCCATTGGTGCCGGGCTCGCCCCAGATGACTGGGCCGGTCTGGTAGTTCACGACTTGGCCATCGCGGGTGACCCGCTTGCCGTTGGATTCCATGTCGCCCTGCTGGAAATAGGCTGGGAAACGCGACAGGTATTGATCGTAGGGCAGGATGGCGTGGGTCTCGGCCCCGAAGAAGTTGTTGTACCAGATACCGAGCAAGGCCAAGGTGACGGGAAGGTTTTGTTCCAGGGGCGCGGTCCGGAAGTGTTCATCCATTTCGTGCGCGCCTTCCAGCAAGGCGCGAAAGTTTTCAAAGCCCACACCAATCGCGATGGACAGTCCGATGGACGACCAGAGCGAGTAGCGGCCGCCAACCCAGTCCCAGAACACGAACATGTTTTCAGGGGCGATGCCGAACTTGGTAACCTCCTTGGCATTGGTCGACAGCGCGACAAAGTGCTTGGCAATGTGGCGTTCGTCTTTCGCGTGTTGCAGGAACCAGGCGCGCGCGCTGTGCGCGTTGGCCATGGTTTCCTGTGTGGTGAAGGTCTTGGACGCCACCAGAAAGAGCGTGGTTTCAGGGTCTACCCGCTTGAGCGCCTCGGCCACGTGCGAGCCATCCACGTTGGACACGAAGTGAAGATCGAGATCGTCGCGACGGTAGGGCCGCAGCGCCTCGCAAACCATGACCGGCCCGAGATCCGAGCCGCCGATGCCGATGTTGACCACCGCGCGGATGGGCTTGTCCGAGTAGCCGGTCCAGGCGCCGCTGCGCACCGACTCGCTGAAGCCGCGCATGTGGCCCAAGGCCGCGCGCACCGCGGGCATGACGTCCTGCCCGCCCACCAAGATGGGCCGCGCCGACAGATTGCGCAGGGCCACGTGCAAGACCGCCCGGCCCTCGGTCAGGTTGATGGGCTCGCCCGCGAACATCTTGTCGCGCATGCCTTCCACGCCCGCGGCGCGCGCCAGCTCGCACAGAAGCGTCATAGTTTCGCCGGTGATGCGGTTCTTCGCGTAGTCGAGCAGCAGATCTCCTAGGCGCAGCGAGAAGCGTTCAAACCGCCCTTTGTCCTCGGCGAACAACTCGCGCATGGTCTTGTTGGCCAGGGTTTGTTTGTGCTGTTGCAACCTCTTCCAGGCTTGCGTGTCGATGATGCTCATGGACGGATCTCCTGGCGCCATTCTATTCGATCACCAGGACAGTCCAACCGCTTCCTTGAGGGGGCAACCCGCGCGGGCGGCTACACGTCAAGGCTCTCCGCGGCTCTCACCTGTTCGCCTCGACGGCCCTCCGCCTCGGACAGGTGTCCGCGGTAGTGGCCCAACCGCAGCGCTTAACCCGGCCTACACCCCCAGGCGATCCGCCAAACGGTCGAATTCGGCCAGGCGTTCCGGCTGATCGAGGGCCTCGGCAAATTCGGCCACCACGCGCCGTACCCGGCCAAGATCGATGGTTGCCCAGTAGGCACCCTGCAGGCGCTCGACGTCTTGTTGGTCCTGGGGGCGCCAGGCAACGGTCTTGTAGATGACGAGATCCTCGGGACGAACGACCGGGACGTTCACATCATCGACGGCTACGATTTGTGCCGCCCGAACCGCCTCGATCTCGAAGGGAAGCCACGCTATCGTGATGTCGACGTCGATACCCGAAGGCTGGTGGCGCAACAGCAGCACTTGGTGTTGGGCGGCAAATTCGAGTGCATCGGAAATGCGCGGCACGATTCCATGTCGGCCAAGTCCGACGAGTATGTCTTCCAACCGGCGTTCGCCGCCGAGCAGGGTTGCGCCCACGTCGCGCGTCGCTCGCGAAACGCCATGCACGATCACCGCGAGCCCGCCGATCAGCATGCCCGGGGCGTGCAACTCGGCCAGCGCCTCGACCAGTGCTCGCAAGGGCGCCGAGAGCCTGCGGATTACGCTGCCGTCTTGCTTCCGGTTTTCCATCCGAGCCGCGCTCGCATCTTGTCCCATGCCCGTCGCGCCTCGGCCACTTCGCGTTCGCGAACCGAGTCAGGCTGGCTGAAAGCACCTTGATTGAGGGCGCAAAGCTCTTCGGCCCAGGCGAGCGATTCACCTGGCGCGAGCGGTCCCTCGGCACGGCGGACCTGCTGCTCCGTCGCTTCGGCAGCACGCCAGCCGAGCACGCGGCGCCGGAGGTCTTCGCGGGATGGAGGCTGCGCGGCCACAGAGGAGAGAATACCATCTTCATTGACGAGCCGCAGCCATCAAAGACCTCAACAACGCCAGCCACGCCCTGCACTCCGGCGGCCTGGAGGCGGCGGCCAAGCACGACTTGAAAGTGCTGTGCCCACCCCTCCTGCGGACTGATGATGGTCATGCCGGAGAGGCCCAGCGTCCACCACCTTCGCTGGCCCGACCTCGATATCGAGCTCGCGCTCGCATCCATCGCGCATCGCGTTTCCCGCTTATGAGCCGAGCGCTGCCCAGTCCGCCGGTGCTGTGCGCGAAATCGCTGCGTCGGCGGCCACGAAAGGAACGATGATCCTCGACCGAGGACTCCCCACGATCAGCGTCCCAGTACGGCGTCGAGGATCACCGCGCCCATGACCATCACGGCGTAGTAATTGATGGCGTGGAAGGCTTGACGGAAGCCCGGTGTGTCCGCAGCCCGCAGGGCGCGCCATGCGACGAAGGTCAGCCACGCGCCGGCTGCGGCCAGGCCCAGGCCCAAGAAGGGCGAAGTTGACAATCCAAAGATGGGCAGCAGCAGCGCCGAGGCCGCGGCGGCCGCGGTCCACATAAAGGCCACCCGCGCCAGCGATCCCGCGCCCATGGCGCGAACGAAAGTTGGAAAATGGGCTTGCTCGTAGTCGCCGCTCATGCGCAAGGCTAGAAGCCAGAAGTGCGGGACCTGCCACATCAGCAGAAAGAACGAGAGCGCAAGGACGGGACCTTCGAGCACGCCGCCTGCGCAAACCCAACCGATAGCGGGCGGGATCGCGCCGATGACGGATCCGATCACCGGAGCCAGAGAGCTGACGCGTTTCAGGTAGGTATAGATCCCGTTGTACCAAAGCACCGCCAGCGCGCCGAGTGCGGCGGCCGCAGTGCCGCCGAGGAGAAGAAGCGCGGTGAGGGCGACGAGCGCAAGAGTTGCGGACCATGCGACCACGCTGCGTGGCGAAATCTTGCCGGATGGAATCGGACGAAGGCGCGTGCGGTCCATCATCGCGTCTCGCTTGTGCTCTTGCGCCTCGTTAAGAGCGCACGCGGCGAAAGCCAAGAGCAGGATCGCGCCCGAAGTTGGCAGCAGCCGCCAGGTCAAGGCGTGGGTGAACGCCACATAGCCCGTAGCGGCCGACACCGTCGACATGATCGAGATGGGGAACTTGAAAAGCTGGGTGAAATCGCGTCGGCTCACCAAGCTCTAAAATGTCCGACGACAGCCCCTACGTCAAAGGCAGAAAACATCCCCTCACCACCCCATAGGCGTTAAGCGGGGCCTGACGGAGAAATCTGTGACCCCTTCTCCCCGATCCGCCGGGGAGAAGGTTGGGATGAGGGGTCCGGCTCAACACGGCCACTCTCCCCCAACCCTGGGTGGCAGGTGAGGGGCCGAAGGGCAAGCGAAACCTTTTCAGGGTTCCCATGTCAGTAACTTAATATACGCCACCAGGTCGGCGACATCGCGCTCACTCAAGTCGGCCTTGGGCATTTGCGGCGCAAAACCCTTCACGACTTCCCTGGGAGGATGACTGATGGAGCGCCTGAGGTAGTCCTCGTCGGCAGTCAGGGTGACCTCTTTGCCCTCGCTGAGCACAGTGACTTGGCTGCCGAAAAGCCCTTTCCAGGTCGGGCCCACCAGCTTGCTGCCGTCGGTACTGTGGCATGCTACGCAGCCCTTCAGCTTGAAGATGCGTTCCCCGCGCGCCGGATCGAGCGTGCCCGCAGCGCCGGTCTGCGACAACACAGGCACATCGGCGGATTCGCCGAAGTACCATGCGGAAAAGTCCTGCTCTGGAATCACGCGCACCTTGGAAAGCATGTACGAGTGATTGACCCCGCACATGACGGTACATTCGATGTCGAAGTCACCAAGCTGCTCGGGCTGGAACCAGGTGTAGTTGTTCTTGCCGGGCACCACGTCCGCCTTGACTCGGAATGCCGGCACGTAGAAGCCGTGCAATACGTCGAGGGACTTGAGGTCGAGCCGGATGGGGCGGCCCAAGGCGACGTAGAGTTCGCTGGTTTGGCGGCCGCTGGGATAGGTGAATGACCAAGCCCATTGCCGAGCCGTGACGTTGACCACCATGGCATCGCGCGGAACCTCACGCAGGTAACGATAATTGGTCCAACCGTAATAGAACATGCTCAAAAACAACACCAACGGAATACCTGTCCACAGCAGCTCGAGCAGCAGGTGGCCGTGAATGTCCTCGGGCTTCCCGCCCTTGCCCCGGCGATAGCGAATCACTAGGTAGATCATCACGCAGGTGATGAACACCAGGAATGCAATGGTCAGCGCGGCGATGTAGAGAAAGACTGCGTCGACTTTGCCCGAAAAGCTGGAAGCACCGCCAAACATCGTTGCCTACCTGAAAAGATAATCGGAGAAAGTTAGACCGATGAAGATGATCAACACGGCAATCGCCACGGCGACCATGTACTTGAGGGCAGCGCTCTCGTACTTGAGGTGCATGAAATAGAAGAAGACCAAACTTGCCTTGGTGGGCGTGATGACCAGCAGTCCCAGCAGGGCCAGGTTTGGCCGGTGCGTGATGCTCAGTCCGACCAGCAGCCCGGTCAAGAGCACCAGCGCGATCCACACCTTGATAAAGGTGGCATAGCCAACGATGTGGGGCGATTCGGCTTCGTGTTGCATGACTTGACTCATTGGTCTAGGCCGCAAGGTAGAAAAGCGGCAACAGAAAGATCCAGATGACGTCGACCAGGTGCCAGTAGAGCCCCGTGTTTTCCAGCTTGATGAAATCGTTGTGGCGAATTTTGTCGCGCGCCAGAAACGCCAGCATCACCGACATCACCACCACCCCGATGGTCACGTGCAGACCATGCAACCCGGTCATGCCGAAGTACAGTCCGAAAAATAGGCGCTCGCCCGGCGGGCGGGCCATCAGGTGGTCAGAGCCGGGGAAAATGCCGTGGTGGAACTTGGCCCTCCACTCGAAGAACTTGTTCACCAAAAAGACCGCACCAAGTAGCATGGTGCAGGCCAAGAAGAACATCGACTGAACCTTGCGCTGCAGGCGGATAGCCACGATGGACAGCACCATGGTCAAGCTGCTGGTGAGGAGCACCACCGTGTTGATCACGCCGAGCACGAGGTTCAACTCGCCCGAGGCCTTGTGAAAATCGTGCGCATGCATCGATCGATACATGCCATAGGCTACGAACAGACCGCCGAACAGGATCAGCTCGGTGAAGACGAAGAGCCACATGCCCAGCTTCGCGCCGGCATAATCCCGATGCTCGCCGACGTGTTCGCCAGCGGGCTCGGCGGCCAGGGGTTCGGCCGGCGCGCTCATCAGGCTGGCTCCTTGGCAACCGGGTTGAAAGTGTAGGCCGGCTCGCTGATGACCGGCAGGACGTCGAAGTTTTCCGTGGGCGGCGGCGAGGACACCGTCCATTCAAGCGTGACGCCGCCCCAGGGATTGGCGGGAATGGTCGTCTTGCGGAACAGGCCGCGTACCAGATTGATGACCATCAGCAGAAGACCGGCGACCATGATCCAGGAACCGATGGTGGCCCAGATGTGCCGGTGTGGAATCTGGGCAGATGATCGTAGTAGCGGCGGGGCATTCCCTGCAGGCCCAAGACCAGAAACGTGAAATAGAGCAGGTTGAAACCGATGAATATGAGGACAAAGGCCACGATCGCCGTGCGCTCGCTGTACATGCGGCCGAACATCTTGGGATACCAGTAATGTAGGGCTGCGAAGAACGCGAAGCCCGTGCCACCAAACATCACGTAGTGGAAATGGCCGACAATGAAGTAGGTGTCGTGAATGTGCACGTTGATGGCCAGCGCGCCTTGGAACAGGCCGGTAAGGCCTCCGATGCTAAAAAGGAAAATGAACGCCAAGGCGAACAACATGGGCGAGCGCAGCTCGACCGACCCCTTGTACAGAGTCGCGACCCAGTTGAAGACCTTGATGGCGCTGGGAATCGCCACCAGGAAGGTCAGCAGGGAAAAAACCACGATGGCGACCTCGCTCATGCCGCTGGTAAACATGTGGTGGGCCCAAACCAAGGAGCCAATCGCGGCGATGCCCATGCTGGAGAGCACGATGGCCTTGTAGCCGAAGATGGTTCGGTGGGCGAAGGTCGGGATGATTTCCGATATCGCGCCCATGGCCGGCAGGATCATGATGTAGACGGCAGGGTGCGAATAGGTCCAGAAGAGGTGCTGGTAGAGAATGGGATCGCCGCCGATGCTGGGATCGAAAATCCCAAGATGGAAAACCCGTTCGAGAACGACCAGCAACAGGGTGATGCCCAAAATCGGCGTCGCGAGGACCTGCACCCAAGCCGTCGCGTACAGCGCCCAGGGGAAGAGCGGCACGCGCATCCAGTTCATACCCTTGGTGCGCAGGCGGTGCATGGTGGTGATGAAGTTGAGTCCAGTGATGATGGATGAGAATCCGATCAAGAAGACGCCGAACACCGCCATGGTGACGTTGGTTCCGGTCCTCAAGCTGTAAGGCACGTAGAACGACCACCCGGTGTCAGGGGGGCCGCGGCCCGTGAACAAGGAGGACAGTGAGACGGCGGCGCCGCTGATGAAGAGGTACCAAGAGAGAAGGTTGAGGCGCGGGAAGGCCACATCTTTGGCACCGATCATGATAGGCAAAAGAAAATTGCCAAACACCGCAGACAGGCCGGGAATGACGAACAGGAAAATCATCATCACGCCGTGCAGAGTGAACAGGGCGTTGTAGGTGGTGGGCTTCATGATGGTCGGGCCCATGGTCAGCTGCTCCAGACGCATGAACACCCCAAACGTCATGCCTACCAGGAAGAACGTCATCATGCTGCCGAGGTAAAGGATGCCGATGCGTTTGTGGTCCGTGGTCAGCAACCAGGACGCGATGCCCTTGCGCGCGTAGAAGCTGGGTTCGTTCGCGGGAGCCTCGGCGACCGGAGAAGCGGAGATGCTCATGAGGACTCCTTGCCATCACTCTTGCGGCGCCGTTTGCGGGCGACGCCCACCACAACGCCGAAGCCGACGGCGAGCATGATGGTGAAGGCGGCGGCGACCCGCGTGATGGCGAGCGAATAGCGACGGCCGGCCGGGTCGTAGTTGAAGCAGAACTTGAGCAGGCGGGCGATGGTGGGGCCGGTGCGGCCCTGCGCGGCCTCAGTGACGGCCATCTTCACGTCAAAGGGCAGAAAGGTGACCCCGTAAAGGTAGCGCGTAACCATGCCGGTGCCGGATAGCACCATGACGACGCCGGGGTGGACGTAGTCCTCGCCGGACTTGGCAAACTTGAAGCCAACCGCGTCGGCCAGTCGCTTGGTCGAGACGGGATCGCCGGTCAAGAATCGCCATGCCTTCGGCGGGAACCCCGGACCGAGCTGTTTGATGTAGTTCTCTTTCTTGTGACCGGCCAGCTCGGCATCGTCGCGCGGATCGAAACTGACAGTCAGAACCTGGAAATCCTTGCCCGGAATCTGGTCAATCTTCTGCAGCATCTCGGCCACGCCATTGAGCAGAGGCGTGCACAGGCCAACGCAGCGGAAGTAGTTCAGCGTCAGCAGGGTCGGCTTGTCGATCAAGTCGCGCAAGGCAACCCGATCGCCTTGCTCGTCGACGAGTGTGATGTCCAGGGGAATTGTCTGTCCCAGTTTTTCGTCGACTCCCACGTCGGGCGCGGGCTCGGTCGGCGCACCGGCGAGTGCGGGGCGTGCCGCAGTCGTTGCCCAGAGTCCCAGCAAGATTGCAAGTCGCGACTTCATGGTTGCCTAGCCTCCTCCCTCCTACCAACAAGCGCACGGACGATCTCGCTCCATTCCGCGGCATTCAACCCGGCCGCCGCAGGAGCGAAGCCATTGTCAGGCGCACCGGCCGCCCATGCCCGAGCTACTGTGGACAGATCGCCGCGATTGGTAGTCGCCGCCACTGTGCGCGCCGCACGAAACGGATCCACGATCGCGAAACGCAACAGCTCGGCCGAAGCGGACTTGTCTTCGGCCGGCCGCAATTGCAGCGGCGGCACCATCGCCTGCTCCGTCACCATCTTCTTGATGGCCAAACTGACTGGTATGCGGTTGGGGATGTGGAAGCCCTTGGAACGGAATTGATCCGCCAACGCCTGCAGGGCCTTGGGATCTTCGGCTCCATGATCGAACCCGCCCAGAGAGCGAACATAGTGCACGAGAGCCATGCGGTCGGCCGGCATGATGAAGTCGAACGCGGCCATGCCCGTGCCTTTGACCCCAGTCGAGATCGTGGTGAAAATGTCGGCCACGTGAAAGCCACGCTTCCAGTCAGCGGGCTGGGTGAAATTGCGCGGTCTGGGATTGAGCGTCCCGGCTGCCGGGCCATTGCCCTGTCCGCTCTCGCCGTGGCACGAGGTGCAGTTCTGCTTGAACAGCACCTCGCCGCGGGCGAGCAGCTTCGGATTCGGCGTCATGACCGTTGCAGGATCTACCGGCGGCAAGTCGCGACCTTTGCTCGCCGGCGTCTCGGCCTGATCCAGCCAGCCCACGCTGGCCGCGGCAGGTTGGTCGGAAGGCGGACGCGGCAGTGGTCGTCGCTCGCGCAGAAGTGCGGGAACTACAATGAGGCCAAAGAGCAGGAAGGTGACCGCGACGCCCGAGCCCAAAGCAAAACGATTGGCAAGCCCTTTGGCTTCGCTGCCCCAAGTGGTAGGCGTGCTTTGCTCGTCGCTCACAGTTGCCACTCCAACCCTTTGACCAACAAGGGATCTCCCACCGGCATGTCAGCGCCGCGGCCCATGGCACGACGGATTTGCAACCACCCGAGTCCAAGGAAGAAGCAGGCCATGGCCAACTCGGGCCAACCAAAAAGCGGCACCGGCCCAAGCACGGGGAAAATCAGCCAGTACAGATCGACGAAATGCCCCAGCAAGATGGAAAAGGCAGCGATGCGCAGGGTCGCGGGATGCTTTTTGCCCAGGCCGCCGATGAGCAGAAAGAACGGAATGAAGAAGTTGAGCAATGGCAGCAACAAAGCCACTGGCTGCCACGCGCCCTCGATGCGGTGCTTGAACCAGATCACTTCCTCGGGAAGGTTGGCGTACCAGATCAATAGATACTGCGCGAAGCCGATGTACGCGAAAAACACCGTGAAAGCGAGGCCAAGCGTGCCCAGGTTGTAGACGTGCTTGGCCTGGACTTCGGGCAGCCGGCCGCCGCGCCTGAGCGCGAGCACGCCCACCAGCATGGCCGCAATCCCCGAAATGAAAGTCCCGGCGAACAGGTACACGCCAAGCATGTCGCTGTACCATTCGGGCTCTAGTCCTGAAATCCAGTCGAACGCCAGAATGGTCACACTGAAGAAGAAGACCACCATGAAAAGCGGCGCCAGTCGACGGGCGCGCACAGTGAAGACCGGGTCCTTGCTTACATCCTGGCGAAGCGAGCCGCGCACGTAGAAGCGATAGAAAAGCATCCACACCGTGGCGCAAACGGCCAGGCGAATAGCAAAGAAGGGGAGATTCAACCACGGTGTCTTGGCGACCAGGATGGGATTGTGCGCGGCTGCGGGATACGTCCAGGGAAAGATCACCGGCACGCCGAAGAAGGCGACGAGCAGCAGCACGATGGCCAGGGGAATCAGCGACGCGATCCGCTCGGGCACCCGCCGCATGGGCACGCTCCAGTGCGCGCCCACCAGGCGCTCGAGCGCGACCAGGAACAGATTGCCCAGCCCCAAGGTGAGCAGGAACAAGGTCCACACCAGCCAATTGACCCAGAAGCGTTCGCGGCCGACGCTGAAATACACTCCCGCGCTGCCAGCCGCACCGATAAAAGTCATTGCGCCGAGGAGGTTGCGCACCAGCGAAGAGTGAACGGAGGCCGCGCTCATGGCAGGTCCTCATCCTTGGCGTTCTGCGCCCGTTGCAGAATCCGAATGTAGTGCACGGCTGCCCACCGATCGTCGTTATCCAGATCCGCGGCGTAGCTGGGCATCGCGTTCTTGCCCAGCATCAGCACGCCAAAGTAGTGTCCGTCTGGGCGAGCGCGGATCTCGTTGGACAGGAAGTTACCGGGTTTGCCCCCGTAGGCACGCGAAAGCAGCGGCACGCCATTGCCCACGGTGCCGTGGCAGATGGCGCAGTGGTCGCCAAATACCTTGCGTCCGCGTTCGGCAATTGCCTGGATGAGTGGCAACGGATTGCTGAGCAGGGTTCCCGCTTCTTCCGGGGTGGCAAAGGCCGGCGGCAAATGGCCGCGCGCCACAGTGCCTGCGACGGCAGGCCGCATGCCGCGCCCGTCGGGGAAGAACGAGCTTTCGCGGAACGCATTCAGCTTGGGCTGATCTTCCATGTGGATCATGGGCGGCACGATGGGCATCAGTTTCTCCGCAGCGTACAGGCCGGCACCGGCGACCACGCAGGCCGCGACAATGGCCGCTATGGTGCGCAAAAGCCCGACCAGACTGAGCGGCCGATCCCAGGTGGGAACCGGCACGATCTCCACTGACTCGGCCCCGCTGTCGATGAGCGCCTGGTGGGCGGCTTCGACATCGAAGGCCGCGCTGGTTGCCTCGATGCTGAGAGCGAGTTTGTCGCGAGTGATGTCCTTGATGGCCTTGCTGTGCAAGACCGGGTGGCCAAAGAAGGGCAGCTTGTTGAGCGCGAACAGCATGGCCATGCCCGCGGTGAAGGTAGCGAACAGGACGGTGACCTCGAACATCACCGGCACGAATGCCTGCCAGGAGAACAGGGGTTTTCCGCTTGTCACCAGGGGATAGTCCACCGCACTCACCCACCACTCGAAGAGCAAGGCCAGGCCAGCGCCCATCACGCCCATGAGCATGACCAGGCGGCCCAGTCGAGACGGTTCCAGTCCGATCGCCCGATCGAGGCCGTGCACTGGATACGGCGTGTAGGCCTCGAGCCGGCCGAGCTTGTGCGGACGAATCTGGTTGGCAGCGTCGACTATCTTCTCGGCCTCGGAGTAGAGCCCCAGGACCGCGAAAGTGCCGCTGCTCATGGCTGCCTTTCCGAACCGCTGGGCAAGGCGGCCTTCATCTCGCTGGTCGCGATGACGGGCAAGACGCGGGCAAAGACCAGCACCAGCGTGAAGAACAGGCCGAAGGATCCGAGCAGAATGCCGAAGTCGATCTTGGTGGGGATGTACCTGTGCCAGGCAGAGGGCAAGTAATCCTGATGGAGCGAGATGACGATGATCACGAAGCGCTCCATCCACATGCCGAGCGTCACCGCCAGCGCGACGAAGATCATGGCGGGGATGGATCGACGCATGCGACGGAACCAGAAGATCTGCGGAATGATGATGTTGCAGGTGATGGTGGTGATGCCGGCCCAGCCGTAGAACCCGCTGATGTAGTTCTTGAAGGTGTGCTGGATGTACGGGTTGGCGCTGTACCAGGCTGTGCCGCCCTCCATGACGTACGCGTAGCCCATGATGCACGACATGGCCAGGATGAGTTTGTTCATCACGTCCAGGTGATTGTCGGTGATGAGGTTCGACAGGTTCATGGTCTTGCGCACCACCGTGAGCCCGAGAATCACCATGGCGAAGCCGGCAAAAATGGCGCCCGCGACGAAGTAGGGCGGGAAGATAGTCATGTGCCAGCCCGGCACCAAGGACACGGCGAAGTCGAACGACACCACGCTGTGCACGCTGATGACCAGGCCGGTGGCCAGGCCGGCCAGCAACAGATAGGCCTTGTCGTAGTGAACCCAATGCGAGGCCGCTCCCCGCCAGCCCAGGCAGAGCACCGCGTAGATGCGCTTGCGCCATCCCTCGGGCGCGCGATCGCGCATCGACGCCAAATCGGGCACCAGCCCCAAGTACCAGTAGATCAGCGAAACCAAAAAGTAGGTGCTGACCGCGAAGACGTCCCAGATGAGCGGCGACCGGAAATTCACCCAGATGCTGCGTTCATTGGGATACGGGAACAGCCAGTAGGCTAACCACGGGCGGCCGGTGTGCAGCACCGGGAAGACCGCCGCGCACAAAACCGCGAAGATGGTCATGGCCTCGGCGAAGCGGGCAATAGCGTTACGCCAGCGTGCACGCAGAAGAAACAGGATGGCGGAGATCAGCGTGCCCGCGTGTCCGATCCCGATCCAGAAGACGAAGTTGATGATGCCGAAGCCCCACGCCACCGGCCGGTTGTTTCCCCAGGTGCCGATGCCGTAATAAAGCGTCCAGCCGATGCAGAAGGTGCCTATGGCGAACGCGGTCAGGGTCGCGGCCAGGGCCACGTACCAGGCGCGCGGCGGTCGCCGGGCGGGGAATTGCAGGACCTGATCGTCGAGCGAGCCCGGCGTGACCCTCCCTTGCAAGAGTTCGAGAGGCTGCAGGCCCTCGGGCAGGGGAGCGGTCGCGGACTTCATCGTTCGCCCTCGCCGGATGGATTCTTGAGCGCAGCCAGGTAGGCGATGGCTGGCTTGGTGTTCAGTTCTTCCAGCACGTGAAAAGCGCGGTTGCTGCGCGAGAGTCTGGACACCGCGCTGGCAGGGTTGCTGATGTCGCCGAACACGATGGCGCTGGCCGGGCAGGCCGAGGCGCACGCAGGCACCACGTCCTTGTCGGCGAGATCCCGCCTCTCGCGCTTGGCAACCTGTTCGGCGTTGCGTATGCGCTGCACGCAGAAGGTGCATTTTTCCATCACGCCCCGAGGACGAACCGTGACCTCGGGATTGAACGCCAACTGCATCGAAGCGGGCGTCATGCGAGTGAAATCGAGGAAATTGAAGCGCCTCACTTTGTAGGGACAGTTGTTGGCGCAGTAGCGAGTACCCACGCAACGGTTGTAGGCCATCTGATTGATGCCATCCGGGCCGTGGTTGGTGGCCTGCACCGGGCACACGGATTCGCAGGGGGCGTTTTCGCAGTGCTGGCAGGGCAGGGGCTGGTGGATCACGCGCAGCGAAGCCGCGTTGCCTTCGTAGTAGCGATCGACGCGAATCCAGTGCATGGCGCGGCCCTTGCGGACCTGCTCGGGGCCGACCACTGGAATGTTGTTTTCCGACTGACAGGCCACCACGCAGGCGCCGCAGCCCACGCAGGACGAAAGGTCGATGGCCATGCCCCAGCGCGGACCCTTTTGCTCGAGTTTGTCGTAGAGCGACGGGAGTTCCTCGCGTTCGAGTGGTGGCTTTTGCGCGTACTCGGTCAGCGACCAGAGGCGCGCGATGTCGCGACCGCCCTGGGTGTCGTGATCTTGCGCCAGTGAAAGATCCTGGCGGCCGCCTGTCGGTCTGACAGCCTCGACGGGCGCAACTCGCAGGCCGGCTGCCGGAACGAAGGCCCACGCGCGCGTGCCCACGCCCGCGGCCACGCTGCCCTGCCAGCGGCCATGGCCCAGGGTCAGGCGCAGCACGCCTTCGGCCTGACCGGGCTGGCCCAAGATGGACAGCGCGGGACCATGTCCGAGGCTCACCATGTCGCCGTTTTTCAGATGCAGGCGATCGGCATCGGCGGGCGACAGCGACAATGGATTTCCCCACGAGGTTCTAGCGATCGGATCAGGCAGTTCCTGAAGCCATCCGTTGTTGGCATAGCGACCGTCGAAAAGTCGCGGGTCAGTGTCGAGAACCAGTTCATAGCCGGCGGGGGATGTCTGGGCGGCGCGGGTCGCGGCGCGCGTGCAAGCTTCTCCGTCGAGCCGACGAGGGGCCTGCGGCGCTGGCCGCCGCCGGTACAGGCCGTCGTGCAGGCAGGTGTTCCAGAAACGCGCGAAGGAGATCGGGCTGTCCTTGGGCGCAACTTCGTCTTGCCAGCGTCGCTTGACAAGATCGACGTATGTTTTCGCCAGGGGGCGACCCATTTCTGCCAGGCAGCGCAGAAAGACATCCTCGCCTTGCAGGGTATCGTAGAGCGGCGCCACCACCGGCTGCTGCAAAGTGAGCGCGTCGCCGTGGGTTTCGAAATCGTTCCAACTTTCGAGCCAATGGTTGGTGGGCAGGACCAGGTTGCACGTGGTCGCGGTTTCGTCGTGCAATTGGCCCATGCGAACCCGCAAGGGAACTTTCGCCATCGCGGCTCGCCAGGCACTTCCGTCCGAATCGCCGTCGGGAACGTCGTAGGCAGGGTTCACGTCCCAGAACACCGCCACGGCGAACTGGCCCGCGCCCATGTCCTCGACCAGCTTCTTGAATTCGTCGGGCGTGCTCAGTGCCGGCGCGGTCGACGTGCGGTCGATGACCGTTGCGCCCTCGGCCCCCAGCATGAGGTTCAAGATCAGGCAGGCAGCGTGGGTTTCGGCCGAGGCTGTGGGACCGGCCAGGACCAGGGACCTGTCGCCGGCCGCGCACAGATCCTTCACCATATTATCGAATTCAGTCGCGAACAGCTTGACCTCTGCTAACCGTTCGAGAGCGAAAGGCTCCAGTACGGAAGGCGCCAGTCCCTCGGGCAAGGCACGCCCGCCTTCGCGGTGAACCGCACGCACCAAACCGAAAGCGATGCGTGCCAATGCCGACGGCCGCATCGGGATGCGCACGTCGGCTCTGCTGCCGGTCAGGCTCAAACCGCCCTCGATCGCATACAGACGGTCCATGGCGCCAGCCGAGGAAGCCGGCCGGCGCATGGATGAGAACCCTGCAATGGCAGAAACCGTATCGCCCAGGGTTCCGAGAAAATCGGCTTCCAGCGCGACGACGGTTTGCGCCTTATCGAAGCGATACTGGGGAAGTCCTATTTCGCCGAACAACTCGCGCTGGGCCTGGCGTTCCTGATGGTCGACAGCGGGCTCCCACGAAATGTGGCGTAGCGAAGGCAAGGCCTCGGCCAAGCGCGCGAGCAGTGCCTTGCGCGTCGGAGAAATCACCGCCGGCGTGACCAGCGCGATGCCCTTGCCTGCCGCAGCTTGAAGAGCGCGCGCAAGCTGCGCGGTCGCGGCCTTCCAGGTGCCCGGCCGGCCGTCGATGAGCAGGGCGCGCAGGCGGTCGGGATCGTACAGGGCGAGCAAATCGGCGGTAGCGTGAAAACTGGTCTTGCCCCGATAGAGCGGGTGTTCGGCGTTGCCTTCGACGTGAATCGGCCGGCCCTCGCGCGCCTTGACCAGCACAGGGTACGCCACTTCGCCCTCTTGGAAGGTGCTGGCGTAGTAGTCAGCCACGCCAGGAACGATCTCTTCCTGTTTCCTAGCGTACGCAACGATGGCCGCATGATTCCGCGTGCAGCCCGCGCCGGTCGCCAGGGCGGCGGAGGCACCGAGCAGGGCCAAGAAGCGCCGCCGGGACAGGCCGTCGGCTTCGCCGCTGGCGCCGAGCACGGGCAGTTTCACGACGCGTTCATCCATGTTTCATCGGTGGCAAGCGAAGCAGTTGGTGGGTCCGGACGTGATCTTCGAGCCTGCGGGCACGGCCTCGTGCGCGTCGCGGTGGCAGGATAGGCAATTCCCCATGCGCATGAGCATCTCGCGCGAGACCTGCTCCATGGTCTGCACTTCCCCGTGGCAACTCTGGCAGGCGATCTCAGCCCCGAGGTGCGGTCGGTGATCGAAGTAGACGTGGTCAGGCAGGGTGTAGACGCGCTGCCATGGAATGGGCTGGTCGGCCGTCAACGCCGCGGTCACGCGCTGGATTTCGGGCTTGTCAGTCCGAGTGACCGCGTGGCAGTTCATGCAGGTTTGCACTGCGGGAACCCCGGCGTGGCGCGAGCGCTCGGCACCGGTGTGGCAGTACAGGCACGGCACGTGGTTGTCGCCGGCATGCAGTCGGTGGGAGAAGGCAATGGGCTGCCTGGGGGAATAGCCTCTTGCGAATCGGTCAGGCTCAGTGGCGTATCCAACCGCCAGCAGGGTAGACAAGACCGCAATCGTCCCAATGGGCAGAACTATGCGCCAGAAGCGGTCTCGTGGATGCACGCGTTCCTCGGGTCGGAGTCTATTTCAGATTCGGGTGGAAGGGATCCTGCTTTGTCCCGGTGTCACAATAGGCGATGAAAGCGTTTCTTTGATGCCAGGAAACCCAGCGAGGTCACAGGGCTTTTCGGTTGAATCTGTGCCCCGCCAAGGCGCCGCACGCCCAGCACGCTTGTAGCTAGCCCTTGTCGTCCCCGCGTCCCAACCGAGCCAGCTCGCGGCCGAAGTGCTGGGCGATGAGGTGCTCTAGGCAGTAGGTCGACCCGTGCAAGCGGTGCCGCTCGCAGTGAACCTTGCGGCATGGCTGCTTGCCTTCCTTCAGTTCACCCAGGTGCTCGGCCAGACGGGCGAGACAGTAGGCGCGCATGGTGGATGCACGGTCGAGGTCCCTGAGCCGACGGGCGTCCACAGGATAGGGCCGGCACAAGATCGGCGGCGCCTCGATCTCCTCGGGCCAGACGGTGACCCACAGCGCGCCACACCCAGGGCACTGGCGCAGCTCCTCCCACTCGGCCACTTCAAGCACCGGCCAGCGCATGACACTGTCATCTTCGAGGCGAAACCAGTCTGGGCGCTCTGCGCAGGGGCAATCGGGCTTCGCTTGCCGCGGGACCGTCATGCGCTCCAGAGTACCGGATAACCGCGGAAGCGCTAGATATGCGAACCCTTTCAGGGTTCCCATGATCGCGTAGGCGAAGGCGGGCTTTGCCCGCCGGAGCCAGAGCGCGGGAGGGGATGGGAACCCTTTCAGGGTTCCCATATATCAGATCTCCCGGTTGCCACTATACTAGGCTGCGATGTCTGACGTGCTTCACACCCTACGAGAACGCGGATTCGTACAACAAGTGAGCGATGAACCGGGATTGGCCACCCTACTCGGCAAGGGCCCGATCTCCTACTACTGTGGATTCGATCCCACCGCTTCTAGCCTGCATGTGGGCAGCATGATCCCGCTCATGGCGCTGGCACACCTGGCGCACGCCGGGCACCACCCGATCGCCGTGCTGGGCGGGGGAACCGCCATGGTCGGCGATCCCAGCGGCAGGACCGAGCTTCGACGAATGCTCACGGTCGAGACGATCAAAGACAACCGCGACCAGATTGAGCCGCAGGTCCGCCGTTTTCTGGGCGCCGCCGGCGAGCGCGCCTTGGTGTTGGACAACGCCGAGTGGCTGGTGCCGCTCAATTATCTGGAGTTCCTGCGCGATATCGGGCGGCACTTCAGCGTCAATCGCATGCTGGCCGCCGAGGCCTATCGCCTCCGCCTGGAAAAAGGGCTCTCCTTCATCGAGTTCAACTACCAGCTTCTGCAGGCCTACGACTACTTGGTGCTCTACCGTCGCTATGGATGCGTGCTGCAGGTCGGTGGCGACGATCAGTGGGGAAACATCCTAGCGGGCACCGATCTCGTCCGTCGCCTTCACCAGGCGGAAACCTATGCCCTCACCTTCCCCCTCATCACCACGGCATCGGGCGCGAAGATGGGCAAGACCGCCGCCGGCGCCGTTTGGCTTTCGGCAGAGATAACCAGCCCTTTCGATTTCTATCAGTACTTCGTGAACGTCGACGATCGCGACGTGATCCGCTTCCTCAAGCTGCTCACCTTCCTGCCGCTCGACGAGATCGCCCGCTACGCGGCCTTGCAGGGCGCGGAACTGCGTGCTGCCAAACAGGCGCTGGCCCACGCGGTGACCGAGACGGTTCACGGCAAGAACGCGGCTGACAAGGCGCGACTGGCCGCGCAGGCGGCCTTCGCCGGCGGCGGCACCGGTGACCTCGTGCCGACGTATTCGATCACTGCGGCAAGCGTGGCGGATGGCCTAAGAATCGTGGATCTGTTGCACGCTTCAGGCTTGGCTTTGTCGAAAAGCATAGCCCGCCGATTAGTTGAACAGGGCGGGGTCAAACTGGGCGAGCGCAAGGTGACGTCGGTTGACGACCTGATCAAACCTGAAGAGATCGCCAGCGAAGGCACCCTTCTTCACGCGGGCAAGAAGCACTTGCGCCGGATCGTGGTCGGCGACTAGCCAATATCAAAGCTCCTTTCGCATCCAAATCGCGGTCTTAGATCGTGCCATCTGGTATTCGTCGCTAGCAGCTACCGCCGAGGTCACGTCCTTGCGATCGATGACATCGAAACCGAGCTTCTCGCCAACCAGGCCTTGCGCATCGTCGGTGACAAGGTACAGGTGCAACGCCCCTTCGGCGCGCGCCTTGCGCATGGCATTTTCCAGCAGCAGGTAGCCGAGGCCTTCCCCCCGGCGTTCCGGTGCGACGGCAAGCAGGCGCAGCAAAGCATCGTCTCCGGTGGGCTCGATGGCCACGCATGCGGCGATACCGTCGATGCCCTCGCCCACTGCGGGGATGACCAAGAAGCTTGGCCAGGTGCGGTGCAGGTCAGCGTGGGTGATTCCGACACGGTTGAGCAGGTGGTCGATCGCTCCCTGGTCCTCGGCGCGCGCGCTGCGCACGGGATCGCCCAGCCGTTGCAAGAGCTTGCCATGCAGTCCCCCGTAATCGCCCGAGCTCATGATGACGACCGTGTCTCCGGGGGCCGCGCGCAGAGCCAAGTGTTCCACGGTTGCGGGCACACCGGAGACGAGTCGGGCCGGTACCTCATGGCTGCGTAGATCGGCCGCGAGGCGCTCCACGTCCAGCCTCTCGTCGGCCGGCACCTTTTCTGGGGCGTGCAGCGGGGCCAGCACCACCTCGTCGGCCACCGCCAAGGCGTCGACGAAATCGCTTTGGAAGACCGAACGCCGGCTGGTGGCTGAGCGCGGTTCGAAGGCGACGATCAGCTTACCCGGGCCGTAGCGGCCTTTGAGCGCGCCCAGGGTCTCGCGAATCGCGGTCGGGTGATGGGCGAAGTCGTCGACCACCGTTACGCCAGCAGCCACGCCCGCGATCTCCTGGCGCCTTTTCACGCCGAGGAAATGCCGTATGGCCTGCGTGATGGCCGCTTGTTCGACGCCCAGGACGTGGGCGGCCGCGATTACGCCGGTCAGATTCTCGAGATTGAAGATGCCGGCCATGCCCACATCGAGGGTGCCCATCCCCTTGCCGGCACGCGCCAGCCGCAGAATGGTCCGTCCCCCCAGCTTCCTGCCGGTGACTTCAAAGGTCCAGTCAGCGTCGGCGCCGGGGCGACCGTAGGTCGTGACCCCGCAGCGTGCAGCGCGTGCTACCTCCAGGGCGCCGGGCGAAGCGGCGCACACCACCAGATGTCCGTCGGGCGGGATGAGCGCGATGAATTCGCGGAAGGCATCCTTGACCGCCGCCTCGTTGGCAAAGATATCCGCGTGGTCGAACTCCACCGAAGTCAGAATCACAACTTGCGGTCGGTAGTGCAGGAACTTGGACTTCTTGTCGAAGAACGCGGTGTCGTATTCGTCCCCCTCGACCACGAACTCCGGCCCCGAGCCCAGGCGCCAGGACCGTCGGAAGTTAAGCGGCACGCCGCCAATGAGAAACGAGGGGTCCCGGCCGGCCTGGGCCAGCACAAAGGACATCAACGAGGACGAAGTCGTCTTGCCATGGGTTCCCGCCACCACGACCGAGCGGCGGGAAGTGAGGAACAGCTCGGATAGCAGGGCGGGAAACGAGATGAGCGGGATGCGGCGCTCGCTGGCAGCCAGCACCTCCACCTGGTCGCGCCGGCAGACGTTGCCTACCACCACGCGATCCGGGGCCCAGTCGAGATTCGCGGGCCGGAACCCTTCCATCACCGGGATGTTCTGCTCGGCGAGCTGGGCCGACATGGGCGGATACACATGCTCGTCTGAGCCGCGCACCTCGTGGCCAGCCGCGCGCAGGAGCCCGGCCAAGGAGCCCATGCCGGTTCCGGCGATGCCAATCAGATGCAGTTTCATCGAACGTCAACCTGCGACAGCGAAAAATCTGGGAGAACGAGGCATGGAGGACAAGATCGGGCCTCTATCTCCACCGCCGACGGTCGTCTGTCAACTGGCGACTTTGTTTCTGGGATTCGGAGTAGTTCCGCCGCCGGGCCTGTGACTACTTCTGAACGCCGATGTCCTTCATCGCTTCGAGCTTGCCGAGATCGAGGCCAGAAACCGCGGTCTTGAGCGTGCCAAGATCAACGCCCTGCCCCTTGGCTTCAACCACGAAGCGGCCGCCCAGTACGACCGTGAACTCGTTGGCGCCGCCGCTGCGCTTCGACCCCTTTTCGTGGACCAGCCGGCCGTTCACCTTCTGCGTCCGTTCGAAGCCGTTGTCGTCCTCCCTTTCGCCCTGGACGCTCGCCCACCCGGCGAGCCCGAGAAGCCCGCTTGCCCCGCCCGCGTCCGAGATGTTCAGGGAAACACTCTTTTGAGCGTGATCGCCGTAGGTCGCCGTGGCCTTCGAAACCATCAACCCGGCCATCCCTGACTTCTCGGCGTTGCTGCTGATCTTTGTGAACCCGGCGAACGTGTCGGGAATGAAGGGCTTGAGCTGGTCGATAGCGATCGGGTCGACGTGCTTGCCACCCCCAAGCAGCGTGCCGAGGCCAGCCATGGCCGCGGCGGCTTGCGCGCCAGGATCACCGCTCTTCTTGGCGGCTTCCATCTTTTTGTTGTTCTCTTCGAGGGCCTTGCCCAGTTCCTGCAGCTTCCCCATCGGGCTATCCTTATCGAACTGGACCGAGGCCGTGCGACCGCCCGGCAGGCCGGAGCCGCGCGAGCCGAACATTCCCGCACCGACGATGGCGTTTCCCAGAGCCCCCACGATAACTGACAGAACGATCGCGCACACCACCACAACGGCGGCGTAGGCAATGGCCTTCTCCTGCGGGCACTTCATCAAGCGAGGCAGGCCGAGGTAGAGGAGATAGAGCCCATAGAGTCCCGCGAGTGCAGCCAGCAGCCCCAGCGTCGGCAAGATCTGCAGCACGCCTGCGACCCACCCCGGGGTGTAGGAATACACCGCGACCTTGATCGCCTGCGCATTGTTCTTCTCGGCAGCGAAGCTCGGCGCCAAAGCGTTGATGATGAGTGACAAGATGAAGACGCCGACCAGCGCCATGACGAACGCGTATGCCGCCATGACCAGCCCCGTGACCATGGGCACGCGATAGTTGCCGACGAAAGGCAGGGATCGACCGACGATGGAGCCGCCGATGAAGGCGGCGATCGGCCCGATCGCCGCCAACGGCACCGCGTACCCCTTGAAGAGCTCCGCGGTTGACGGGCTTTCTCCGCTGATCGCGTCCCACTCGGTCTTCGGTTTCAGACAGATACCCTTGACCCGGTTGAAAATCGCCATGTTTCGCCCCCCTTCCTCTTGCGGTGATTAATCAACGGTAGGCGCTCGATGTCAACCAATCCCCGTTCACTGAGGCACACACCGGGGATCCCGCGGGGCCAGCTGGGTCGCGAAGTCCTTGACCACAAGCACGAACTGGACACGGAAATCACGCAGAGCACCCCCGTCCATCATGGGCTGGCCACCCGAGGTATCCCACTTGAGCGCCGACACCACGGTCGAACCGCAGGCATCGAGGCGGCCCCGCTTGCGCTGGGTGAGCCAGGACTCCTCCCAGTCTTTCGCACTCGCGCGATCGCAGGGATGGTCGCTGGTGCCGCACCCGACGGCAAGCACGTCGTACCACCAGTGGCCCTTGGGACCGTACTCGGCGATGCGCACAGAAGGCGTCATGCCCTCGCCCTTCTTGGCCTCGCGGCTTTCGATGAGAAACTCGTGTTTACTGCCTGCGGGCAGGTCGACGTAGAAGCATTCCTCTTCCTTCCCTCTATGGGTCAGACGCCCCAGCGTCGGGGAGGTGAGCACGATCTCCCCCGTGTCCACTGACATGCGGATCTCGAAACGCTTGTGATCCGGGGCCGGCGGTGCGGTCTCGGCGTCCTCCCCAGGCCTGCGGCAGCGGCACTGCCCCCCCTGGCAGCGCGCCCCGGCCAGCGCAGTGGCTTGAGCCGGAGCCGCGAAATCAACATGCTGCGCTGTCTCGACATCGCTGTCGTGCGCGCACCCCACCCCGAGCAGGGGAGCCATCGTTAGTACCCATGGACGCAAACGCATTGCGAACGTAGGATACTACGTTCGTGTCCCCCATTGCCTGCAAGATCTTGTTGTTTTCCTGCCTGCTGCTTTCCGCTTGTGCAACCAGCGACGAAGGCAAGCCGATAAACTTCTCTCTCACGGCCAAGCAGAACTACGAGAAGGGCCTGGATGAGCTGAAGGCCGAGAACTATTCCGAAGCGTCGCGCTACTTCGCCTACGTCAAGCAGAAGTTCCCCTTCTCGAAGTACGCGGCCCTGGCCGAGCTGGCCGCGGCCGACACTGAGTTCGCGCGCGGCAGCTATCAAGAAGCCATCGACGCCTACAAGAGTTTCCTGCGCCTGCACCCGAAGCACGAGAAGGTCGAAGAGGGCTACGTCTCGTTCCGCATCGTTGAGGCCCACGTGAAGGAGATGCCCGACGACTGGTTTCTCACCCCGCCCTCCTCCGAAAAGGACCAGTCCGCGGTGCAGGACGCCCTGCGCGAAATCGACAGCCTCATCTACCGCTTCCCCAACTCGAAGTACTTCAAGCCGGCGCGTGAGTATCGACGCGGGGTCATGAGCCGCCTCATCGACCACGAGGTCTTTGTGGCGCGCTTCTATCTTGACCGCGGACATCCCAAAGGCGCCATCCTCCGCATCAAGGAAGCGTTGCGCCGCTACCCGGATTCAGGTCGCGATGCTGAGCTGCTGCTCACCCTGGGCGAGACGCAGCTCGAAATGGGCCAGCCAGCCACTGCCAAGCAGACCTTCCTGCGCGTGACGCTGGACAACGCTTCGATCGTCGAGGTCAAGCGCGCCGGACTGTTCCTCGACTTCATCAAGCGCCGTCACGGCGATGAGCCCAAGGATGGCCCGTCCCATGGATGAGCGTCTCGTGGAAACTTTCTTGCAGGCTGCCCGCAAGCCTCACATTAGCTAGTGGCCCGCTTCACCCCAACCCCCGATACCTTCTTCGTCGAGGAAATGCCCGCGTACTTGCCCGCGGGGGAAGGGCCACACACCTTCGTGTGGATCGAGAAGCGGGGGCTGACGACCCTGGAGGCGCTGGGGCGATTGGCCCGTACGCTGGGCGTGCAAGCCCGGGACGTGGGCTACGCGGGCATGAAGGACCGCAATGCGACGACCCGACAGTGGCTGAGCCTGCCGGCGATCGAGCCGTCGCTCGCCGCTGCCGTCGAGATGGATGGCCTGCGCGTGCTCGAAGCGCGCCGTCATCGCAACAAGTTGCGCGTGGGACACCTGCGCGGCAACCGCTTCGAAGTTGTCCTCAGCGAAATCGTCACGGGCGAAAGCGACGGCCTGCGTGCGCAGCTCCTCCACATCGCAAACCATGGTCTGCCCAACCGCTACGGCCGACAACGCTTTGGCGGCGCGGGTGACAACGCGCAAGTCGGCATCGAAATCCTGCGCGGCAGCCGGCGCGAGCGGGACACCCGCCGGCGCAAGCTGTTGCTTTCGGCTGTGCAGTCGGCGGTGTTCAACCGGGCGCTCGACCTGCGCGCGTCGAGCGGCGGACTCACTTTGGTGCGGCTGGGGGACGTCCTGCAGAAGACCGAAACTGGGGGCTCGTTCGTGTGCGAAGAGCCTGAGCGCGACCAGGCGCGCGTGGACGCCGGCGAGCTTGTCCCCACTGCACCCCTGCCGGGCAGCCGCACCATGGAACCTCCGGCGGGCACGCCCGCTCGCGCCCTGGAAGACCAAGCCCTGGCCGACCTCGGGCTTGCTCCCGCCGAGTTTGTCCAAGCCGGCCGCGACTTGCCCGGCGCCCGCCGACCGGTGGTGACGCCGGTAACCCTGGGGGAGCTACCGCTGCAAGAAGGCCGCGATGGTCCAGGCACGGTCCGCCTGTTTTTCTCCCTGCCCGCGGGAAGCTACGCCACGGTACTGCTTGAGGCATTGGGCATCGGCATGTAGCTCCAGGTACACGCTCCTTCATGGCCGGTACGCGCCAGATGGTGCCATGGGCTTGCCGTGCCCGGGAATTTCTGAGAGTTTTTAATGGGTTACTGGTCACGCACGCCGGGCTGCCGGGAGAACTAGATCTGCACCCAGACTTCTTCAACTGGTTCCGGCTGCTGCTGGCAAGTGGTGCTTGACAGGAACGTGATTTTCGGAGATTTTGCGACGAATTGACCCACGGGATGGTTACTCGACTGGGGCACCCCATAGGAGGAAGTTATGAACAGGAATCGGCTACTTTCGCCCGGGCTGCTGCTGATACTTGCTGCCGGCTGCGCGACGACGGAGCCCAAGACGGAACAGGTGGAAGGTCCGGCGACCAAAGCGCAACAAACAAGCGCGCAGGCGGCTGCGGCTGCTCCCATGGGCAAACGCTACAAGCGCAAGATTGCCATCACACGTTTTACCAATGAGACCAACTACGGTAGGTCCTTGATGACTGACGCGGACTACGACCGCCTTGGCAAGCAGGTCTCTGACATGCTCGCCAGCCGCCTGGTCAAGTCAGGCAATTTCATGGTTTTCGAGCGCTCTGACACAAACAAACTTCGGAACGAGCAAGCCATATCTGGTGGAAAGATGGTTGGCGTCGATACCGTCATCGTCGGCTCGCTGACGGAGTTTGGTCGTTCCATCGGAGGCAAGGTTGGGTTCCTGAGCGCTACCAAGACCCAGGTCGCCCGGGCCAAGGTCGACATCAGGCTGGTGGACATTAGCACTGGGCACGCGTTCTTCTCGGCCACCGGCGCCGGGGAAGCCAGCACCGAATCCGGGGAAATCGCTGGGTACGGTAGCCATGCGGAATATGACGCTACCTTGAACGACCGGGCCATTGCGGCCGCCATCACCGACGTGATTGACAAGGTTGTCTCCACCTTGGAGGAGAAGCCATGGCGTACGGACATCCTTGATGTCCAGGGCAGCCAGGTGTTTGTTAGCGGCGGCTGGCGTCAGGGGCTTAAGCCCGGCGACAACCTGCGGGTCATGAGCCCTGGGAAGAAGATAGCCAGCAAACAGACCGGGGCGGATATCCAATTGCCAGGCACGCCAGTCGCCACAATTCGGGTCAAGACCTTTTTTGGCAGCACTGAGAGTGACGAGGGCTCAGCCTGTGAAATCTTGAATGGCACGCTCGATGCGACTGCGGCCGGTAATTTCTACGTTGAAGAGGTGAAACCATGAAAAACCACATCATCATCCCTCTGTTTGCCTTGATGGTGGCCCTGGGTTCATGCGCCATGCCGAATACCGCGGTTCGCACGATTGACGACCGTCCGACCCTGGCCATCAAGGGGGCTCCTCTCGATGCAGTTCTCTATGTCGATAATCTTCCCATGGGCGCGGCCAGTCAGTACGACGGTGCCCCGAATACGTTGGCGGTGGAACCGGGGTCGCACACGGTTCGCATCACGGTTGGAAATCAGGTCATCTACGAACAGCGGGTCTTCGTCGAGAGTTCGCTGAAGACCATAATAGTTCGCTAGCCACAGCGGGAGACAACTATGAGAACAACCCTGACATGTTTCGCTTCTGCCATCTGTCTGTCCATGCTTGCCGGTTGTGGAGGACACACTCTGTACGAGTGGCGCGGATACGAAAACAAGCTCTACGACCACTACAAGAATCCGGCCCAGCAGCAGGAGTTCACCGAGGCCATGAAGGAAGTCGTGCTAGGCGCGGAAGCAGAGGGACGGGTGCCGCCCGGCATTTACGCCGAATACGGCTTTCTCTTGTTTGAGCAGGGCAACAGTGCCGCGGCTATTCAGTACTACAAGAAGGAAGCTGCCCGCTGGCCTGAGTCCGAAATGCTCATGGAGAAGATGATCGCCGTCGCCGAGAAGCGCTTCAAGAAACCGGTAGCTCCAGGCCAACCGGCAGTTTCGGTGCCACCCGCCAAACCGGCTGCAGCAGCCCCACAGGAGGTATCACGATGAGACGGTTCTCTCTGTTTCTGTCTTTGGTCGTTGCTCTTGGCCTGTCCGCTTGCGCCCACCAGGAGCCGAGCAGACAGGAGAAGTTCCTGGCCGCAGCTCCTCGTTCAATTCTGGTGGTTCCGGTTGTGAACAAGAGCATTGATGTGACGGCAGCAGACTACATGCTGTCAGCCGCCTCCGTACCCCTCGCAGAACACGGCTTCTACGTCTTCCCGGTCAATCTGGTGAAGCGGATGTTGGAAGACGATGGCCTGTCCGACAGCTCCCTGGTCCACTCGTCATCCACGACCAAGCTCGCGGCATTGTTCGGCGCCGACGCTGTTCTCTACATTACCATAGAGCGGTGGGACGCAAAATACGCGGTGACGTCGACGACATTGACCGTGGGGGCTTCCTATGAGATCCGGGACGCCAAGACAAACAGTGTCATTTGGGAGAACAAGGCACAGGCCGTCCATCAGTCCAACGGCGGCGGTGGTGGTGGTGGTGGTGGTGTTGCTGGCCTTCTTGCCGGCCTAGTGGTCAAAGCGGTAAGTGCGGCAGTGACCAAGGCGGCGCCAGACTACATGCCGCTCGCTCGGCAGGTGAGTTATCAAGCCTTGCATCCCTACCCCGGCAACGGGATTCCGTCTGGGCCATACGCCCCGGTCGCAAAGAACTGACGCAGGTTGCTTCGTCGCGGCCCCACGCCACGGCGACACAAACAGAAGGGCCGGTGTCTGCGGGCAGCGGTCTGCCCTTCGTAACACCACTAGCGTTGCTCTCAACCGCCTAGATTCGCGTCACTTTTCTTGGGACAAGGCGCTATGCGGCACGGCCAGGCAACGGACACCGGCTGGCGGCGTGAATTCCACGGGCAGCCCGCGGCGTGCGTATAAGCGTGCGTCGTAGCCGGTGAAGTACGTGCCGAGCCGACACACGCCCAGGGGGCGGTAGTTCCGGCGCAGGGCACTCTGCCACTCCGGCTTCGGGGGCAGAGACCAGGTTTCAACTACCAGTGTGTAGCGGGCCTGCTCGAGGCGCGCGAGCACCTCGCGAGCCGCGGGCGCGTCGCTGTTCGCTAGTTCTCTGAAGCTGGTTCCCTCGATTTCGGTAGGTTGCCCGACCAGGAAGTATACTAGGTCAGGCGAGCTCACCAAGAAGGGACCGCCGATCCTGCGATGGAAAGCCTGCGCGAAGCCGTACAGGGTCCGTGCGGCGGTCTCGTCAAAGGTCGTGGGCATTGGAAATGTTTGCGTGGCGACCAGTGCGAGCGACAGCGCCGCCATCCCGGCCAGCCCCACGGGCTGCCAGTCCCTGCCGCCTGACAGGGCCCGCGCTGTCCAGCACGCGACGGCGACCACCAGCGCGGCGTAGAGTGGCAGCAGATAGTTCCAGCAAGCCCCAGCCTTGCTGGCCATGGGCAGGATCAGGAGCCCGCCGGCAAGCAGGAGCCAGACCGGCTCCCGAAGCAACCCAGCCTTGGCGAAGCCAGCGGCAAGCGCTGACACGAGCGCCAGCAACAGGACCGGCCAACTCCGTAGCGTGAAGTCGGTCAAGATCTTTATCACCAGGCCAGGCTCGCTGCCGTGCCGCCGCCAGAGCAGATTGGCGCTTAAGAAATCACCCCCGGTGGCAGCCTGCAACAGCGCGAACGTGGCCAGTCCCGAAACAGCCATCGTCGCCGTCAGGCGCCAGGCACTGCGGCGATCCACCAGGAACCATCCGAGCACCAGCGGCAGGCCGTGTACCACTGCAGTGGGTTTGACCAGCGATGCCGCCAAAAGAAGCGCGGTGCCCCCAGCGATCCGCCGACGTGACAGCCGGTCTGCACCAGACTGCAGCTCGCGAGGCAGGAGCAGCACGGCCGACCACAGCCACAGCGCGAGCAGGGGGGTGTCAACCCGCACCAGCATGAACCAGGATGCAATGTCGAAGCTGGCGAGGTACAGGGCGGCTCCTGCGGTCGCCCAAAGCACCCCAGCCCGCCGGCGAATGAGCGCCCCCACGGCAAGAGCGCCCAGGAGCGTGAAAGCCAGGGTCAAGAACCGAGCCCCGGCGAGGGGGTTGGCCAGCCGAACCACAGGCGCAAGCAGCACCGGGAAAAGCGGGCCGTACATCGCCGGAAGCGGGACGCCGCGGTCATTATACAGACTGCCGGGCGCATCGAGCAGGCGACGGGCAAAATCGAGATAGAGGCCTTCGTCCGGGCTCCAGTCCCAAGGGTAGCCGACCAACTCCCAGGCATAGGCGACATAGACCAGGATGACCAGCAGCGAGGCACTCGCGGCGAAGACGGCCGCGGCCAGCCGGAGATGGCGGCGGATTGGGCTGGTCTGTAGCAGAGGACTTTCGACGATCGCGTTCATGCGGGATGTCGCCGCGCATCATCGGCCACAACACTCGTGGGCGAGAGGCTTGGCGTGTTTCTCACGTTGTCACAGACGGCAGCGCAAGTCACCCGCAGCGTCCCTTGCGCCGCCCAGACGTGAGCCCGATGGCCACGGCACGCCAAACGGCCGTGGTAGCGCGGAACGATGACCTTATTTCTGTCGTGCGCTGGCGGTTGTGCGTAGGCGAAGCGCATTCAGGCGGATAAACCCACCCGCGTCGCGCTGGTCGTAGGCGCCGCGATCATCTTCGAAGGTCACGATGTCGGTGCGGTAGAGCGATCGGGGTGCACTGCGACCGATGAGGGTGAGGCTGCCCTTGAAAAGCCGCAGCCGGGCCGTGCCGGTGACTGGCTGGTTCACGTCGTCGACCAGCTTCTGCACGGCCTCGCGCTCAGGCGAGAACCAGAAGCCACGATACACCAAGGTTGCGTACTCGACCGCCAGTGTGTCGCGCAGCCGCATGGCCTCGCGATCCATGGTCAACGACGCAACTCCGCGGTGAGCCTTGTAGAGCAGAGTTCCGCCCGGCGTCTCGTACACGCCGCGGCTCTTCATCCCCACGAAACGGTCTTCCACCACATCGGCGCGACCGACCCCATGCTCGCCCGCAATCTTGTTCAGTTCGGTCAGCAGCGCCGCGGGCAACAGCGGTTTGCCATCCACGGCCACCGGCGTCCCCCGTTCAAAAGAAATCGACACCTCGCGCGCCTGATCCGGCGCACGCCGCGGATCCACGGTACGCTGGAACATCTCGGCCGGCGGCTCAGCGTCGGGATCTTCCAGGATGCCGCCCTCGTAGCTGGTGTGCAGCAGGTTGCGGTCGATGGAATAGGGCTTGGCTGTGCTGGCCTCGACCGGGATGTTGTGCGACTGGGCAAATGCGATCAATTCGGAGCGCGACTTGAAGTCCCACTCGCGCCAGGGTGCAATGATCTTGACCGACGGGTTGAACCAGTAGGCGCCCAGCTCGAACCGCACTTGATCGTTGCCCTTGCCGGTGGCGCCGTGGGCGATGGTGTTGGTCTTTTCCTTGGCCGCCACTTCCATCAGACCGCGGGTGATGCAGGGGCGGGCCAGCGAGGTGCCCAGGTAGTACTCACCCTGATACAGCGCAGCCGCGCGCACCGCGGGAAACACGAAATCGCGCACGAACTCCTCGCGCTGGTCGAGAACGTGGCAGGCCACCACGCCACAACGCAAGGCTTTCTGCCGCGCGGCCTCTAGGTCCTCTTGCTGCCCAACGTCCGAGCAAAACGCAACCACCTCGGCCTGGTACTTCTCCCGCAGCCAGCCGATGGCCACAGAGGTGTCGAGTCCTCCAGAATAGGCAAGAACGATCTTCATGCGCGGACGACTACCAGAGTCGCGGAAAAAAATCTAGCATGAGCCAAGGTGCTGGGATTCGGAGTGGCGAGCGCGGTGGTGGGTAGCGGTGAGGGTGGCAGGGGCGGTGGCGGTTGCCGGTAGGGCGGGCTCGAGGCCATTGACCGTCTCGTGTAGGGGCGACCTGCGGTCGCCCACGTGGCTTGGGCCGCGGCGGTGTCAGGGATGGGTCAGGCGCCAAAGAATGGCGAGGATGGAATCAAGCAGGGCCAGCGCTGGCGTGACCGTGGCTTGGTCCACATCACCCCAGGCCAGCGCGACCGCCAGGTGCGCACGGATTTCCCTGGCAGAGCCAGCCGCGATTCGATAGTGGTGCAGTCGGTCCTGTCCCACGCGCCGGGCGCCTTCGGCGATGTTGCCCGGCACTGACGAGCCAGCGCGCTTGAGCTGCGCCGCCAGATCGCGGTCGTGTTGCCGGATGCGCCCCTTCGCCGGGCGGAGCGCGCGGATCATCTGCAGAGCCATTTCATAGACCTCGAAGCGTTTCATCGGGACCTCCGTGCGGCCGCAAACGGGCCGTCGAGCAGCGATCAAGGTCCCCGAGCCCGGCGCAAGCACGAAACGACAGCGTCGGCGCGAAACCATCTCGGCCGGTGGCGGAGGCGAAGACTCTCGGGGAGACGAGCTGGCGTCCCGACGTAGGCCACCCAGTGGTGCTTGCGAAAAACACCGTAGGGCGCGAAGCCGGATCCCAACGCAAAGCTGGGCGGACTCGGGCGTGTAGCATCTAGATCGACCGCTTGCCGCGTGAGAATATGCATCCTCGGCCAAGTCCCACGCAATCGAAGACGAGATACTCGTGAAGCTGTACGAAAAGTGTGTGTACGCGATTTTAGACGAGGACAGGTTGCTCGAAGCAGATCAGGGAGACCTCCCCTCGAATCCCGTGCTTGAGCGCAGGCAGTGGACCGGTGCCAAGAGCTGGCTTGAAATCGCGGCAGAGCTTGGCGAGAAGGTTCCAATCGTGTTCGCGGACGCGAAATGCGTCCATCGTTGGCTTGGGTGGGGCGTGCTGACGGACTTGGCTCTTTCTCACACAGGCGACTCGTACGGGGAAACCAGGTACCGCTTTCAAGGCTTGAGACCACCTCTTGAGGAGCCCCGTTCAGCCTTTCGCCTCGTATCGAATAATAGGCCGCTGTCAGAAAGTCACATTCGTTCATACGTCCAGTTCAAGACGCCGGCATTTCTTCAGGGAATCGCGGACGACAGTGGACCCCTCCTGTCCCAATGGCTCTGCCAACCAGAGGCTGTGGCTCACGTTTTCGGCGCTAGCTTTGACGACGAAGACCGCCGGCGCGAGGCGAATGACGTTCTGAAGCACGCGATCTCCATCATCGAGTCGGCCGCCCCAGAAAATTGGCGAATCTGGCTGACCCCGGGACGAATCCGCCTCGTAGTTGGGGATCGCGTAGTCGTCGATCTCGGTAGCAGGCGCAACGAGTTCCTCTTCCAGGTCGGCGCGGAGAGTGGAGATGATGATACAGACGAGGACTTGCCCCTCGGTGAACTCTTCAACAAGTACGAATCCGCGTATCTTCGACACGTGAGCAGCCTGCAGAAGGCGCCGCAGGATGACCAGCGCTACTCCAAGCTGGTCCTGGGCTACCTCAGAGGGAACCCTGCTCGGGAATGGCCCGCAACACCAAGGTTGACGAGCACCGACCTTCCCGAATTGCAGCAAGTCGAGGCATTGGTTGAGGCATTCGACCCCACTGATATGCGTGATGGTCGTCGCCGGGTGTTGGCGACTCTGATACGCCGACGAGGGCAGTCAGCCTTCAGGCGTGAACTTCTGCACGCCTACTCGGGTTGCTGTGCAATTTCAGGGTGGGCTGTTGAAGATGTGCTCGATGCAGCTCACATTCTTCCCTACAGGGGCGACCACACAAATCACGTGACCAATGGACTGCTCCTTCGAACAGACCTGCACGCGCTTTTCGACCTGAACCTCCTGCGGGTCGACCCCGAATCGCATACCGTCCTGCTTGACGCTCGACTTCTGGACAGCCCGTACGCGGAGTTCCATGGTCGAGCCCTTCGTCTGCCCGTAGATGCTGCGCAGCGGCCGTCCCAAGCCTGTCTACGCGAACGCTTCAACACAAACTCTGAATGAGGTGTCTCGTCGAGATGTCGCGGACTGCTTTCCGCCCGAATCCGCCGCCGCTAAACACAGTTCACACGCTGCGCATGGACGCGGTAAGGTCGGACGATGTCGCGCGTTGACCAAGCCAAACTTCTTGCAAAGACATCGTCCCAATTATCGGGGGCGACATTTCTGGCCGCAATTGCACTTTTTGGAGATCGAAAGATGAACGCAGCGTTGTTATCAAGCATTGCCTTCCTAGTGGTCGCGCTCATCTTTCATCTTGTGGCAGACTGGTACGAGCCTGAAGAAGTAAAGAACCGCCAGTTTGCAAAGAACAAGCGCAAGTTGATTGAGGCGCTCAAGAGCCAAGACCCCGAGGTTTTGGAGATGGAGCGATCCAATGATCTTGAAGATCCACTGACCCGCGAAGCTATGGAGACGATCAAGCCGAAGGCAACAAAGCCATGACGTCCCAGCAGGAGCTACACTGCCTCCAACTTGGGCGCGTAGGCAAGAAACCGCCACCGGCCGGGATGGTTTCGCGCTGACCCTGTCGTTTCGTGCTTGCGCCGGGCTCGGGGACCTTGATCGCTGCTCGACGGCCCGTTTGTGGCCGCACAGAGGTTCCGATGAAACGCTTCGAGGTCTATGAAATGGCTCTGCAGATGATCCACGCGCTTCGCCCGGCGAAGGGGCGCATCCGGCAACACGACTGCGATCTGGCGGCACAGCTCAAACGCGCGGGCTCGTCAGTGCCGGGCAACATCGCCGAAGGTGCCCGGCGCGTGGGACAGGACCGACTGCACCACTACCGAATTGCAGCCGGCTCTGCCGGGGAAATTCGCTCACACCTGGCGGTCGCCCTGGCCTGGGGTGATGTGGATCAAGCCACAGTCACCCTGGCGCTTGCCCTGCTTGATTCCATCCTCGCCATTCTTTGGCGCCTGACCCATCCCTGACACCGCCGCGGACCAAGCCACATGGGCGACCCCAGGTCGCCCCTACACGAGACGGTCAATGGCCTCGAGCCCACCGTCCCGGCAACCGCCACCGCCCCTGCCACCCTCACCGCTACCCACCACCGCACCCGCCACTCCGAATCCCATCAAGGCGGAACCATGTCCACCGCCTGAGCCCGTCGCAGGGCTGCCATCAGGCGCAAGGCATCGAAACGCGGCATGCCGGCGATGTCGAGCAAGTCACCCACGCTGAGCATGCCGTCCATGCGTGACATGAGGAAGGCCGCGCGGTGATCGAAGCCACGCGTGGCCAACTCCTCCGAGGGCATGGCGCCGATGGGCGCACACTTCATGTCACCGATGCAGGCGCAAAAGGCGCGCTCGAAGAGCGAGCGCGTGGAATCGACGATGCCGTCAACTCCCGGCGAGCCGCCATGCTCGCCCAACTGCAGGGCCAGCTCGGCAGCCAGGGCAGCACTCTCAGCCCGGCCCTCCTCGAGTGCGGCCCGACACTCGTCCACCAAGCCGCGCGCGCCAGCCCGCAGCTTGGTCGCGTGGGGAGGCGGCGAGCTTTGCTCGCCGCGGACCATCGCGGGAGGGTATGGCGAGGCCGAGCGCGAGGGCGCGAGCGTAGCGAGCGGGTGTGGTTGGGAAGGTGCAGGTCCCGAAGTCCCCGAAGGGGGAAGCGAGGGGGTGGGGGTGGCAGGTGGGGTGCCGAAGGGCGGAGCGAACCCTTTCAGGGTTCCCATATCATCGTTCTGAATCGGCAACTCCTTCCACGTGTCGGCCGCATCTCGCGCGTCCTGGCCGCCTTCATGCGCCGCGAGTTCGCTCGTGCCGGCGAGCACGCGCCTGGTGTCAACCCGGCCCCACTCCCCGTCGGCTGGGTCACTGGCGCGCTCATCCGCCTCGACGAGGGTCAAGCTGGCCAAGAACCCGGGAATGGGTGACTCCAGAGTATCGCGCGCCGCATGCGCGGCCGGGCGCGTGTCGCGCTCCCTGACCCGCGCGCGCACAAACGCGAGCAGGCTGCGGGCCCGCGGATCTTCGGGTGCAAGCGCAGCGGCCTCTTGCCAGACCAGCACAGCTTCGCGCAGTCGGCCGCGCGCGTAGTGCTCCAGCCCTCGCTGAATCAGCTCGCGAGCCTTGCGTGAACCATCATGCAGCATGAGCGCCTCACGGGGGCCGAAGGCGCGCGCTGTCCACGACACCGCGGAACATGTTCAAGGTGCGAACCAGCGGCTCTGCCACCTGCTCCAGCGCGGCCGCATCGCGACGTTCAACCGCAGCGCGCGCATCGTCGAGGATAAGCCGCACATTGTCCAGGCTATCCTGCCCAAAGGGAGTTCCGGAAAGCACCTCCTCCACCTTGGGCAGAAGCCCCTCGGCTTCGTGCACCAGCTTCTCGATGCGCTGGCGCTCCTTCTCCACTTCCTCCTCGGCCCGGCTCGACACCAGGAACTCCTGGTTCTGGTTGGCCATGCGCTCGATCTCGGCCTCGGTCAGTCCGCTGGTGGCGGTGACCGTGATGTGCTGCTCGGTGCCGGTTTCCTTGTCCTGCGCCGATACGCCCACGATGCCGTCGGCGGAGATCTCGAAGGTGACATCGACTTCCACCTCGCCCTTGGGCGCCTTGCGCAGGCCGGAAAGCACGAACTCGCCCAACAACTCGTTCTCCTCCGCCCGATCGGATTCGCCCTGGAAGACCACGATCTTCACCGAGGTCTGGTCGTCGCGGACCGTGGTGAAGACGTGGCTCTTCGAGGTGGGCACCGTGGTGTTGCGATCGATCAGGCGGTGGAAGTAGCCGCCCGCCACCATGATTCCCAGCGAGTGCGGGGTGACGTCGAGCAGGAGCATATCGGGCGCCGCCGCGGCGTCGATCAGCGCAGCGCCTTGGATGGCCGCGCCCATGGCCACCACCTCGTCGGGGTGCACGCCCTTGCACGGCTCGCGACCGAAGAACTCGGCCACCAGCTCCTGCACCTTGGGCATGCGGGTCATCCCGCCCACCAGGACCACCTCGGCCAGATCCCGCGGTTTGATGCCCGCGTCTTCCATGGTCTGCCGGCAGATCTGGATGGTCCGCTCGGTCAGATCCAGGGTGAGCTCTTCCAACTTGCCGCGCGTGACCACCCGATGCAGGTGGTAAGCCTGATTCTTTCCGGTCGAGATGATGAAGGGCAGGTTGATCTCGGTCTCGCGCACCGACGAAAGATCGCACTTGGCCTTCTCGGCCGCGTCCTTGAGCCGCTGCAAGGCCATGGTGTCGCTGCGCAAATCGACCCGGTGCTCTTTGGCAAAACCCTGGACCAGCCAGTCGACCAGCCGCTTGTCGTAGTCCTCGCCGCCCAGAAAGGTGTCACCTGCGGTGGCCACCACCTCGAATACGCCGTTGCTGATCTCAAGCAACGAGACGTCGAAGGTGCCGCCGCCGAGGTCGAACACAGCGACCTTGCCCTCGACGTCCCGGCCAAAGCCATAGGCCAGGGCGGCCGCAGTCGGCTCATTGATGATGCGGATGACGTCCAGACCGGCTATACGTCCCGCGTCCTTGGTTGCCTGACGCTGGCCGTCGTTGAAATAGGCGGGAACCGTGACAACCGACTTGGTGATGGACTGGCCGAGAAACTCCTCGGCGATGGCGCGCATTTCCTGCAGGACGTAGGCCGAGACTTCAGACGGCGAAAGGAGCTGGTCGCGCAGCTTTATGCGCACGTCCTGGTGGGGACCTTCGCAGATGCCGTAGGGCACGGCCGCCTTCACCGCCTGCACGGCAGGCGATGTCCACGGCCGCCCGATGAGTCGCTTGACCGCATATGCCGTGTTCTCGGCGTTGGTGACCGCCTGGCGCTTGGCGATGTGGCCGATCAAACGCTTCCCGGTCTCCGACATCGCCACCACCGAAGGCGTGGTCTTGTAGCCGCCGCGATTGGCGATGACCGTAGCGCTGATCCCTTCGAGAACAGCGACGCACGAGTTGGTCGTTCCCAGGTCTATGCCGATAACCTTCTCTGCCATGGCTTCTACTGGAGGCGCAGGTCAGCGCAGAAGATAACGGTATCATGGCTGCCCGGCCGGCGTCATTAGCGCTTTGCGACGAAAAACCTGTGCACCGTGCGGCTCCGGTAGGTCTCGCCCGGGCGCAACACGGTGGAGGGAAAATCGGCCTGGTTGGGTGAGTTCGGATAGTGCTGGGTTTCAAGGCAGAGCCCCGAGCACGGCCCATAAACCTTGCCTTGCTTGCCCACGATGCTGCCGTCGAGCTGACCGCCGCCGTAGAACTGCAGGCCCGGCTCGGTGGTGAAGATCTCCATCACCCGGCCGCTCTTGGGGCCCATCAGGCGAGCGGCCAGCGACTCCCACGTTCGCTGCAAGACCCAGTTGTGGTCATAGCCGTGGCCGATGATGAGCTGCGGGTCTTTGGAGGCGCCGTCTGCGCCGACCGGCTTGGGCCGGGTGAAATCCATGGGTGTGCCGCCCACCGCGCGCACTTCCCCGGTCGGAATCAGACCGTTGGCCACCGGCGTGAAATAGTCCGCGTTGATAGTCAGCAGATGATCGCGCGTATCGCCTTCGGCTGCGTCGAGGTTGAAGTAGCTGTGATGGGTGAGGTTGACCACCGTAGCTTTGTCGGTGAAGGCCGAGTACTCGAGCATGAACTCGTTTTGATCGGACAGCGAGTAGATGACGGTGACCGATAGTTCGCCCGGATAGCCCTCCTCACCATCCCTGCTCAGGTACTGCAACTGCAACCCGACGCTGTCGTTTCTTGTGTGGGGCAATGGTTTGGCCGACCAGACCACCTTGTCGAAACCTATCCTGCCACCGTGCAGGTGGTTCTCGCCGTCGTTCCTCGCGAGAGAATAGGTTTGGCCGTCGAGCCTGAACTCGCCCCTGGCGATCCGGTTACCGTAGCGTCCTACCAGGCAGCCGAAGTACGGGCTCTTGGCGAGGTATCCGGCCAAGTTGTCGTAGCCGAGCACAATGTCGCCCAGCTTGCCTTCGCGATCAGGGACCAGCAGCGACACCACGATCCCGCCATAGTTGGTGATGGTTGCGACCAGGCCGTGGCTATTGGTCAGGCGGTAAAGGTCCACCGCCGTTCCATCCGGTGTCCTGCCGAACGGCACGCTCTCGATGCTGGGCTTGCTGCCGGGCTGCGCGGGATCTGTGACTTTCATGCTTGTCTCTTCCTTGGCCTTCAACGAACTAGACTCACGCTAGCCGAATCGCGCCATCACCACATGATAGAGCGCAGATGCTCCTCGAAGTCGCTTTGGTTTTCCAGGCAGGCGATCTCGGGCTTCCGCCATGGAGACGTCGGATTCCAGGGTGTCGGGAACGCAACTCTTGCGACGACGTTACCTTCTGTCTGGCAGGTTGTCTCGTCCAGTCAGCTCCACGCCCCGACCGATCCGACGGGCGAGGCTTCCGATAGGCGGCACTAGCAGACTTGGCGAAGTTCTTGCCGTCTGCGTGCGCTTCGGCCTTGGCGGCCGGACCTGGCCAAGTAGAATCGGCCCGTGCCCCTACGATCGCCTTTCAAAGTCGGCCTGGTGCAGATGGCCATGTCGCCTGAGCCAGAGGCGAATCTCAACCTGGCCTGCGCAAGAATTCGCGATGCGGCCGCGCAAGGCGCCCAGGTGGTGTGCCTGCCCGAGCTTTTCCGTTCGCCCTATTTCTGCCAGACCGAGGATGCGGCCAACTTCGCCCTGGCCGAAACCATCCCCGGCCCCAGCACCGAGGCTCTCGGTGCGGTGGCCCGCCAGGCCGGCGTGATCGTCATCGCCTCTTTGTTCGAGCGGCGCGCACCAGGACTTTTCCACAATACCGCTGCGGTGATCGGCGCCGACGGCGCGCTAGTCGGCACCTACCGCAAGATGCACATCCCCGACGACCCGGGCTACTACGAAAAATTCTACTTCACGCCCGGAGACCTCGGCTTCTGCGCATTCGACACGCCCCTCGGCCGGCTGGGCGTCCTCATCTGCTGGGACCAGTGGTATCCCGAGGCCGCACGCCTGGTTGCTATGGCCGGTGCCGATATCATCTTCTATCCCACGGCAATCGGGTGGCACCCACAGGAAAAAGCGCAGCACGGTGCGACCCAGCGCGATGCCTGGCGTACTGTCCAGCGCGGGCACGCCATCGCCAACGGCCTGTATGTCGCCGCGGTCAACCGGGTGGGACACGAAACGCCGGCAGGCCCGCCGGGCCTGGAATTCTGGGGCGCGAGCTTCCTGGCTGACCCGTTCGGCGTGGTCGTGGCGGAGGCGCCCGTGGATCGCGAAGAAACCCTGATTGCCACTGTCGACCCGGCCGGTATCGAGGAGGTGCGCCAGGCCTGGCCCTTCCTGCGCGACCGTCGCATCGACGCCTACGCCGGCATCGAGCGGCGCTTTCTCGACACAGCCGTAGGGCGACCGCCTGTTCGCCCGCGCGACGGACAACCGTGACTGCACCGCTAACTACCGCCCCAGGGCGCGCTTCAGATTCACCCGCGAGATCGCCAGCTCGTACTGGGCGCGCAGGTAATTGAGCCGGGCCTGGGTCAAGGCCGATTGCGCCTCAAGCAGGTCGGTGGTGGTGGCGGTTCCAGCCTGCAGTTGCGCATCGGTCACCCGATAGGCTTCCTGAGCGCTGGTGATGGCTTGTTCCGCGACGGAAATGGCGCTGGCTGCGGCGTCGAGTTGGGCCATGGTCGAGGTCACCTCGGCGCGAATTTGCTGCTTCTGGTTTTCCAGGTCGAACGCGGCTGCGCGCGCTTGCGCCTGGCTGGCGCGATAGGCGGCGTAGCTGGCGCCCCATTCCCAGATGGCCCACTTGGCGTTGAGCCCAATGAAAGCCGAGTTGGTGGGCAGGATGATCTGACCGTAGGAGCGCAAATACGCTCCCTCCAGATCGATCTCGGGCAAGAGCGCATACAGGCGCGCCCGCTGCTGGTGCTCGCCTGCCTGCAGAGACAGCCGGGTTTGCAGGATCTCCGGCCGGCCACTGAGCGCCTGATCCTGGGCCGCCGCAGCCTCGGGCCGTTTCTGGCCCGACTCAAGTAGAGACTTCGGTTCAACGAAAATCACGCCGGTGTCGTCGGCGGGCAGGCCGATGAGGGCGAGCAGACCGGCACGCGACACCAGTTCCTGCGAGTGCGCCTGGATCGCTTGTTGGCGTGCGTTCGCCGCGGCCACCTGCACACGCAGAACGTCGGCTTCGGTGAGCACGCCGGTGGCCAACTGTGCGCGCGCTACCTCCAGGCGGTCGTTGAGCTCGCGCTCGGAGGCGAGCGCCGTCTCCTCCAGCGCCTTGGCCTCGAACACCCGCAGGTACAGGGTTTCGACCGCTTGGCGCAAAGACAGCTCCGCGCTCTGCACCTGGGCCGCGCCGGCTTCGGCGCTTTCTTTCTGGCTCTCGTAGTCGTCAGACAGGTGCAGAAGGCCAAGCAACGGCTGATCCGCCGCGACCGTAAACAGGTTGGTGTCCTGCTTGCGAACCGGGAACAAGGCTCCGCCTCCCATGGGGACGATAAAGGCCGAGTTGTAGTGCTGGAATTCGTCGCTCAGGTGAATCGCTGGCGCGAGGTGGCGCGCGGTGCTGCTCGCCGCGGCCTGCCCACCTTCCAGACGTGCCCTCGCCGCCTGCAGGCTGGCGTTCTGTCCGATGGCCAGCGCCACCGCCTCATCGACCGTGATCACGCGCGACTCGCCCGCCGATGCGCTGGCCGAAAACCGCAAGGCGAACGCGCAACAACCTAGCAACAGCGTGGAAAACCTACCCATGGCTCACCTGAGATGCACAGTCACGTCCACGGAATACCCGGCCCGCAGATCGAGATCCTTCGGGGGATTGACCCAGGCTATGCGCACTGGAATCCGCTGCACCAGTTTCACGAAATTGCCGGTGGCGTTGTCTGCCGGGATCAACGAAAAGGTCGCGCCCGTGCCGCCAGAAAAACTTTCCACCCGGCCTTCCATTTTGCGGCCGGGGTAGGCGTCAACCGTGATGACCGCGCGCTGGCCGGCTTTCATGTGACCCACCTGCGTCTCCTTGAAATTGGCCACGACGTAGGTCGCGGTCGGAACGATCGAAACCACCGGCTGCCCGACCGCGGTGAGTTGCCCTGCGTGCGCCACCAGCTTGGATGCCCAACCGTCGACCGGCGCCAAGATCTTGGTGTACGAAAGCTGCAAACGCGCCAGGTCCAGCGTCGCCTGCGCGCTTTGCACGCGCGCATGGGCCAAAGCTGCGTTGGCCTCGGCCGAAGCAATCTGTGGCTCCACCGGCGCGGTTTGGCTCAAACGTCCTCGCGCTTCGCTGACGCGGGTCTCCGCGCCGCGCCGGGCGTCCTGGGCAAAGGCCAATTGCGCGCGTGACTGGGCCAGCGCCGCTTGGCTGCCGTCGTAGGCGATCTGGGCTGCGTCCAAACGATCCTGGGGGATGGCGTGCGCTGCGCGCAACTGCTTGGCGCGATCAAGATCGATCTCGGTCTTGTGAAAGTCGGCCTCAGCGCGCGCCACTGCGGCTTTGGCCGCTGCCACCTGGGCCGAGGCGCTGCTGACCCCGACCGACGAACCGCTGACCGCGGCTTGCGCGCTGGCGAACCCGCCGCGCGAGCTGGCGCGCACCACCTGCACCTGGGCATCGGCGGACTGGGCTTGCGCCTGGGCACTCGACAGCTCGGCCTCGGCCTGGCGCAGGCGTGCCCCATAGTCAGCATCGTCGATCTCGGCCAGCAAGTCGCCCTTCTTCACGATCTGGTTTTCCTCGATGCGAACCGCGACGACCTGTCCTGCCACGCGTGTGGCCACCGGGACCACGTCGGACGTGATCTGGGCATCGTCGGTTTCTTCCTCGCCGGCGGTAGCGATGAGGTACGCGGCCACGCCGGTCAGGACGGTGCCGATGACCAGGGCCAGAACCACGAAGGGCCGTCGCTTGTTGCGCGGGCTGGGCGTGGCACCGCCGGCCGGAGAGCCGTTCTTTGGATCCGTGGGCTGCGGGGATTCTTTCATGTTACATCTCCACCTGAACCTCGGGCCTGGCACCGACGGCCGGTGCCGGTTGCGGCGGGCGCCTCAGAAAGTAAACCAGGGGCAACACGCACAAGAACGAGAGCCCGGTGAGCAAGAAGACCTGTTCGAAGGCAATCACGGCGGACTGCTGCGCCACCGCCCCAGCCACCACACGCACGGCGCCGTCGTGGGCCGCCGAGGCGTTCATGCCCATCTGCTCGAACATCCGTTGCGCGCCGTACAGGCGCGGCAGGAGAGTGGGCGAGCCGTTCACGACATGGGTGGCGAGAACCGATCGGACCACAGTCATGTGGCGCGTGAGCAGAGTGGCAAAGACGGCCAGCCCGGTCGAACCGCCGATGAACCGCACCACCGAGTTCAGCCCAGCCGCATCAGCCAGCTTGTGGCGCGGAATCCGGCTGAGCGCCATAGTGGTCAGGGGCACGAACAGACAACTGAACCCCACGCCCTGCACCAGCAACGCAGTGATGATCCCGCGTTCGGACGTGGCCAGGGTATAGTGGCTCATCATCCAGGTGCTGACCGCGACGGAGGTGACGCCGAAGCTAACCACCAGGCGAGGTGATAGGACGTTGTAGGTGCGGCCCACGATTGGCGTGATGACCATCATGATGAGAGCGCGAGGCATGAGCGCCAGCCCTGATTGCGTCGCGGTGTAGCCCAGAACCTCCTGCAAGAAAACCGGCAACAAGAACGTCACCGACATGAGCAGCGCGAACATCACCCCACCCACCACGGTGCCCGCCGTGAACACGCTGTCCTTGAACAGCGCGATGTCCACCGCAGGAGCCACAGCGGTGATCTCGCGCACAATGAAGCTGGCGAGCGCCATGAACGACACCAGGCTTAGGCTGGAAATGACCTGAGAGTTGAACCAGTCGTCGCGATTTCCTTCCTCAAGCACGTATTGCAGAGCCGCCAACCCGATGCTGAGCAGGGCGATGCCGATCCAATCCAGATTCCCCCGGCGCTTCACTGCCATGGCCCGCTGGGCGGCGCGAAGGTCCTCGGGCTCTCGCACGAAATTGGACACCATGGTCAGCGCCAGAACGCCGACTGGCACGTTGATGAAAAAGATCCACGGCCAACTGTAGTTGTCCACGATGTAGCCGCCCAGGGTCGGCCCCAACGCCGGTCCGATGATCACCGCCATGCCGAACACGGCCATGGCCATTCCTTGTTCCTTGAGGGGAAAAGTCTGGCGCAGGATGGCCTGCTCGGTGGGCTGCAAAGCCCCGGCCCCCAGCCCCTGCAGGAAGCGAAATGCCACAAGAGTGGTCAGGCTGCGGGCCAAGCCGCACAGGGCGGACGACGCGATGAAGATGGATAGCGCGGTCATGTACACGCGCTTCTGGCCGAACAGATGTCCCAGAAACGCGGTGAGCGGCATCACCACCACGTTGGCGATGACGAAGCCGGTGGTGACCCAGGTGATCTCCTCGACCGTGGCCCCGAGCGATCCGCGCAGGTGCGGCACCGCCACGTTCACGATCGACGCGTCGATGGTGCCCATCAGGGTGCCGAAGGTCACCGAGACCGTGACCAGCCACTTATTTACCGGCGGCGGGTCACCGGTGGCCCGAGAAGGAACGGGGTTCTGTGGGGGCGGCAAGCGAAATTCCAAACATCAGGGAAGAAAAACCGAACGCGCAAGATACGCTCAAGATCGGCGTAGTCAACCGCGAGGCGACACACGCCCTAGGTTATTGAGATGCCGCGAGTAGTTCACGGGTTACAGTTGGTGGCGGCCCGGCGGACAGCCCGCCCAACTCTCGCGATCCGCCGGCTGGCGTGGTCCGAAAGAACCACTATGGACAGACGAGAGGCAGAGGTGTCGTCGGCGCGATGAACGTCGGATCTTGCGCCGCCGTGGCAGCGGTCAGCGTGCCCGGGTGTGCAACGTGCGTGGCCGATGTCACGGAGTCCGCCGCTGCGGTCGCGCCAGTAGCATCATCGAATTTCCAGTAGCCGACCAAGTCGGTCTCGTTGCCCGCCAGTGGCTTGTTGTAGTTGGCTAGGATTTCAGCAGCGCTGCGGGCAACATTCCACACGCGGAACTCGGCAAATTCGCCATTGAAGCAGTTCTTGTTGGTCGGGTTGCAACCGATGTACAGGACCGACTGCACGGTGGCGAGCGCCGTGACGCCACCCGTGGCGGCGATTGTAATCTTCGGGAGGCCGTTGACATAGGTTACCAGCACCGTCTGGTCCCAGGTCATCGCGATATGCACCCACTGCTGACTGGTTGACGAGTTGATTCCGAGGTCAACTGTACTGTCTGAGGTGAAACCACCATTGGTAAACGGGTTCAGGGTGGCGTGATTGGTCGTGCTTCCTGTCACCGGGTTGGTGCCGAAGTCGAGACCGAACGCCATGGCTGTGCCTGCGCTGCCATAATAATAGAGTTCGTTGTGCTCACCGACCCAGTCCGCGGTCTTGATTAAGGCCCAGAACTCGATGGTCCGTGCCGAATTTTCAACAGGCAGATCGGTCTTCATGTCCACCTCGACATGTGCGTAGGCAGTGTCGGCGGCCGAGCCGGTTGCGTTGGCACTCAGCGATAACACTCGACTTGCGCAGGCCGCCGAGCCGCCGGTGGCGCCAGTGCTTCCGCCGTTGCTGGTGGTTCCACCTTGGGCGCTCGTACCTGCAGCCCCGCCCGTGCTGCCCCCTGTGGCTGAACCTCCAGTTTGGGAACCACCTGCGCCGACCCCGCCGCTGGCGGCACCACCTGTCTTGCTGGCGCCGCCGGTGGCGGAACCGCCTGTGGCGCTGGCACCGCCGGTCGCGGAACCGCCTGTGGCGCTGGCACCGCCGGTCGCGGAGCCGCCTGTCGCGCTGACACCGCCGGTGGCGGAGCCACCTGTCTTGCTGGCGCCGCCGGTGGCGGAACCACCGGTTGCACTGGCGCCGCCGGTGGCCGCACCACCGGTTGCGTTGACGCCGCCGGTGGCCAAGCCTCCGGTTGGGCTGGCACCGCCGGTGGCCAAGCCTCCGGTTCCACTCGCGCCGCCAGTCGAAGAGGCAGAGCTGGCACCACCCGCGCCGCTACTTCCGCCCGTGCCGGATGCGCCACCGGACTGACTTGGGTTTTCCGTTTTGCCTGTGCCGCAGCCAGAACCAATGCCCGCCGCGCACAACAGCGCCAACGCGGCCATGATGTCAAACCGGAGTGTCGATCTTTCGATCCATCTATTTTGCATTGCATTCACCCTTCGCAGAAAGCAGTGATCCAGTATTGGCGACGCGCAGAACACGAAAGCCTATCATGTCTTGCCACCCCCAGGGTCGCCGTCATTTCAGCGGTTCTTTGCCATGGGAACCCTGGAAGGGTTCGCTCCGCCCTTCGGCACCCCACCTGCCATCCCCGCCCCCTCGCTTCCCCCTTCGGGGACTTCGGGACCTGCACCTTCCCCACCACACCCGCGGATCCGTGTACACGGGACCTACCATTTCACCACTCGAATCGTACCCGGCGTAGAGAATGATTTTCTTCCTCGCGCTGTCCGTCACCATGCCGTGCCCGCTGCGCTTCGAGGGCGAAACCGCCGGGAAAAGCTGGGTCCACTTGCGCGTGGCATGAGCTGACGCGAGCTAGCAAGATAACACGGCTTGAATGCCCAGCTTTAGCAACAGACATGCCAGCAGAAGCTGCGGGGTTTTCTACGGGCAGGCGCCCGACTGCAGCACGCCCACGCCCGCCACCGCCGCCAGGCAAGCGTTTCCATATAGTTTGCGATCGCAGCCACACACCGGATATGGGTCGTAGGTGCAGGCCTGTGGCCGCCACGCGCAGTTGATCTCCGTCCCGGAGGTTCCACAGCCATCGCCCTGCTGGTACGGGCAGTGCTGATCTGCTGGGCAGGCGCCTGACCCGCCTTCACAGGGGACAGGGCTGCTCACCCAGCCTTGGCAGGGGCCAACGTCCCAGATGGCCATCCCGGCCTTGGCCGCCAGGCAGCGGCTATCGTAATTGTTGCCGTCACAGCCGCACACCACAGCTTTGTCTGCCGTGCAATCGGTGGAAATTGCGGTACACACCGAGGACGCGTCGAACGAGCCGCAGGCGTCGCGCGGCTCGAAAGCGCAATACTCACCCGCACCACAGCCGCCCTCCCAGAAGCCGCAGGCCTTGCCAGAAGACATCGGCGTCGGGTTGGATTCGCAGACTTGGTCGCTGCAAGTCCACTTCGATCCGTCGGTCGCGCAGGTGCACTGGTTGCAGCCATCGCCAGCAGGGACGGCGGCGCCCGGAGTGCAGTGCAGGGACTCACAGTCAACCTGGGACGTGTAGACCGGCGCATTCTCCGGAGCCTTGCCGGGATTGTCGTAGCGGCAACAGCGGCCCGAGGCAGGGTCCCGCACCCAGGTCACCTGGTCGGGGAATTCATCGGTGGGTGGCCGGGGCGCTGGGCAGGCCAGCTCGGGACAAGGCTCTGTCGTGCACTGCCATGCGCCGGATGTGCAAGTGCACAGATTGCAG
>Ga0182011_10000175_pt1 | contig 53249 bp, 47 predicted proteins | sample 711E1DmetaG_FD_120481 | JGI IMG/M metagenome (GOLD analysis project Ga0182011, IMG submission 120481) | Permafrost microbial communities from Stordalen Mire, Sweden - 711E1D metaG | ecosystem: Environmental > Terrestrial > Soil > Wetlands > Permafrost | place: Sweden: Stordalen | collected...
CGCGCGCATTCCCTGCGAGGTGGATCTGGCCAGCGAGTTCCGCTACCGGGAGCCGGTGGTGGGATCGAGGGATCTGGTGGTGGGGATTTCCCAGAGCGGCGAGACCGCCGACACCTTGGCGGCGGTCAAAGAAGCGCGGGCGCGCGGGGCCCGCACCTTCGCCATCTGCAACGTGGTTGACTCCGCGATTCCACGCGCCTCGGACCTGGTGCTGTACACGCGTGCTGGCCCCGAGATCGGCGTCGCGTCCACCAAGTGCTTCACGGCGCAGCTTGCAGCGCTGACTCTGCTGGCCATTCACATGGGCCGACGCAACGGCGCGCTCGCCGGCGTGGCGGCGACCGAGTTGGTGGCCGAGTTGATGCAAATCCCGCACAAGATGAGCGAGACCCTCAAGGAATGCGGCGACTTGAAGGATCTGGCCCGCAAGTACAAGAACGTGCGCGACTTCCTTTTCCTCGGGCGCGGCACCAACTATCCCATCGCGCTCGAGGGTGCGCTCAAGCTGAAAGAGATTTCTTACATCCATGCCGAGGGCTACGCCGCCGGCGAGATGAAGCACGGGCCCATCGCGCTTATCGGCGACGGCTTGCCCGTGGTGATCATCGCGCCGCGGGGCAAGGGCTACGACAAGGTGCTGTCCAACCTGGCCGAGGTGCGCGCGCGCGAGGGCCAAGTCATCGCGGTGGCCACCAAGGGCGACACAGCGATTCTTGAGCAGTGCGAGGACGTGCTGTGGGTTCCCGATGCGCCCCCGCTTTTGCAGCCGATGTTGACCGTGCTGCCCTTGCAATTGCTGGCCTACGCGGTGGCGCTGGCGCGCGGGAATGATGTCGATCAACCGCGCAATCTGGCGAAAAGCGTGACGGTTGAGTAGAGGCGTCGGCAGCCGCGGGCGTACCGCTACGAACTGTATCTTGTCCGGCAGGCAAGGGAGGCCTTGCTACGCGCGGCCGCTCTCATCTGGCCGGCCGATGAGCCGATACACGACCGCGCCGAGCAGAGCGCCGGCGATGGGAGCCAGCCAGAAGAGCCACAATTGTGAAAGCGCCCAGCCTCCGACGAAGACAGCCACGCCGGTGCTGCGCGCGGGGTTCACCGAGGTGTTGGTCACGGGAATGCTAATGAGATGGATCAGGGTCAGGCCCAAGCCGATGGCGATGGGCGCCAAGCCCTGCGGCGCGCGCTTGTCAGTCGCGCCCAGGAAGATGAGCAAGAACATCATGGTCATCACGACCTCGCAGAGCAGGGCCGCCAGAAGCGAGTAGCCCCCGGGCGAATGGATACCGTAGCCGTTGCAGGCGAACCCAGCGGATAGGGTGAAGCCGGCTTTGCCGCTGGCTATCAGATAGAGGACGCCGCCGGCGACGAGGCCGCCCAGCAACTGCGCAGCAATGTAGGGCAGAAGCTGGTTGGCGGGAAAGCGACCACCAGCCCACAGTCCGACGGAAACCGCCGGATTGAGATGGCATCCGGAGATGTGTCCGATCGCGAAGGCCATGGTCAGCACGGTCAGACCGAAGGCGAGTGCAACCCCAAGCAGCCCAATGCCCACCCGGGGAAAACCAGCGGCCAACACGGCACTGCCGCATCCGCCAAGGACCAGCCAGAATGTTCCGAAGAATTCCGCTCCATACTTTTTCATGCCTTCTCCCCTTTTCTTGATGGTGATGCCAGCGTGTCGGTTCGGCGGAGACAGTCGAACTCCACTGCAGCGCCAGCTCGCCCCCGTTCCGCGGTGACATCGGCCACGTGACGGAGTGCACAAGCCATCAATGGGCAAGGATATTCCCAGGTCGTCGGTTGCGCAACCAAGGCCATCCCCGCGCTCCGCCCGCGCCAGCGACGACCCGGACGATCAGTCCGGCGCGCCCCGCCCGACCACCGGCGCCTTCGACATCGGCGCCCTTCAGGCCAAGTGAGCGGCGATTCGCAGCGGCTTCATCTGCCAGCATCACGTCGCAATCGGTGGCGGTGGCTCTGGGCGGAAGCCGCGCGTTTCCTTGCTGTCTAATCCGATTCACCATGGGCTGCTACACTTGCACCATCTTGGACCCAACCGTACCAGTCCCGTCTGCGAACTTGCGTGACCGTCTGCTCGCCGTCCTTGCCAAGCCGGGCGTGGCTCGCGCCGGGGATCGAGCCACCTTGGTGGCGGTGCAGGATCACTTGGCCGTGCTGGAGTGGCCCGACCAAGGCAAAGGCTTGGTCGTGCTTGACCATGCCGGCTCCCCCCCAGACGATTTTCGTGCCGCGGTTGACCGCATTCTGCAGGCGCATCAGGCCGGCTTGCTCTTCCTGGTCGCAGTCGGCGGCGGCGCCGAAGTGCAAGCGATATTGGCAGACGCAGACCGCGAGGCGCCGAACCAGAACCACCTTGGCGTGTACCAACTCACCGATGAGGGGCGGCTGCTTCGCGTAGCGGGACGGCGGTTGGCGGCCTTGGAATCAGCCGCCGAACGGCTCGGCCAAGCCCAGGCACTGACCCCGGATGAGATCCCTGATCTCATTGCTCGCAGCCGGCGGGAGCGCGTCGAAGCGGCCGGGTTTGCCCAAACCATAGCCAAGGGTTTTCCTCGCATCACCTTTGCCCTTGTCGCCGTCTGCTTTCTGACCTTCGCCCTATTGGACGGCTCGGGCTCGCAAGGCCAAACCATCAAGACTTGGCTCAGCGACGGCTCGCACGAGGTCTGGCAGGGCGAACTCTGGCGCGTCTTCACCTATGCCTTCTTGCACGCCAACATCACCCACCTCCTGGTCAACATGCTCGCGCTCTATAGCCTCGGCGGCTTTCTCGAGGCGCTGCTGGGATGGCGGCGCTATCTGCTGGTCTACTGCGCGTCGGCAGTCGGGGGCGGCATCGCCAGCGCGTGCGCAGGTGCCTTGCGCGTGGCCATGGGCGGGCTGCCGTCGTACAGCGTGGGTGCTTCGGGCGCCATCTGGGGCCTGATGGGTGCGACGCTTGCTCTCGTGCTCAGCCGGCAGCGGGCTCTGCCCCGGCTGATCGCGCGCGGCTTGCGCCAACGGCTGCTTGTGGTCCTAGTCATCAACGTGGCTCTCTCGTTTCTGCCAGGCATCGACCTGTACGCGCACTTTGGAGGCGGTCTGGTCGGCTTCTTCCTGGCTCGCGGTGGCCGCGTGAGTCGACCCTCAGAAACCTGATCACCTTGAGCGGGGTTGACCTATTCTGACTGCAGGCACGAGACGGCGTTTAATTGCAAAGACTGGAGACGCTGACCAGTGTTGACGGCACTTCTTCTTGGCGCTGGCGCATCACGCGAGCTGGGGATGCCCCTGCGCGACGAGCTGAACGCTGAGATCGTCGCTTGGCTGAACCCGACCTCGCTGCGCAAGATCAACTCTGCCTGGCGTGCCCGAGGCTTCGGTCATCCAGACCAAGTCATCAACGATCTGGTGAGGGTCTTGGAATCCTCTGACTTCGACTACGAATCGCTGCTTCGCCAATGGGAAGCCCAATACATCGCAGGCGCAGGCGATGCGCGCGGCCCGAGCTATCACAGCCTGTACGCCTGGCTCGCCCAGGTCGTGTCTCTCGCCCTCTACCGTCGTCAGGTGTCGCACCGAAATGTCTTTCAAGATGGACTTTCCTACTTCGCAGGCCTCGTGCCCCTAGTCAGGGACAACGCGCCCCTCTGGATTTTCTCCGTGAATCACGACGTCGTGGTGGAATGCCTGGCCGCCCACTTTGGCATTCCTGTCAATTGTGGTTTCTCGTCGCGCACCATCACCATACCCTGTCGCAAGAGCCCAGGAACCATCGTCGCCGAACTGCACGCGAATGTGCTCAGCGAAGCCGAGCTGGCCAACGCCGCGTTGCCCTTCTTTCGGCCAGGTGCCCCGGGCATCAACCTGCTGAAGATTCACGGTGCCCTTGACGTCTTCGCCTTCGGAGATAGCCACGACCTGCTCAAGCTCAAACCGGAAACACAGACCTTCGACGCCATCATAGATGCCCTGCAGATCGCCAATGAAGGACTCCTGGATCCCAGCCTCTGCCCCGATCCCCTGTCGGTGACCAACCAGATCCCGTTCATCGACCAGAACGGCGAGCGTCGGGTTCTTCGTCGCACCCTGATGGCCAGCGCCGCCCGCCTCTCCGATCCCTATCCGCAACTCATGCAGCGACGTTTCTTGGAGTACTTCCGCGCCAACCTGGAGCAGATGGACCAGTTGGTAGCCATTGGCTGCAGCATGGGCGATGCCGAGGTCAACGAAATCATTCAGGATTGGCTTGCCTCGTCGTCACATCACCGCCTGGAAATCGTCGCTCCCCGCATCGAACAAGTTCCTCCTGCGTTGGAGCCACTCTCCTCCCAGATCACCCTGACTCCTTCTTCCACGACAACCTACCTAGAACGATTCGGCTAGTGGGCGACCGCAGGTCGCCCCTACGGGTCGGCCCTGCGATGGGAGATCAATCTGGGGCTCTCTGAACGGACGGCGAAGTAGTCGTGGACTGCGCCGGCAACCTTGCGGGTGATGCCCGGCACGGCCAGCAGATCCTCCAGCGAGGCTTCCCGGATCTTCTTCAGGCTGCCGAAGTGGCGCAACAAATCGCGCTGGCGCGCGGGTCCGATGCCGGGAACCAGTGACAGCTCCGAGTGCAGGGTGCGTTTCTTGCGTTGGCTGCGATGAAAGGTCACGGCAAAGCGATGGGCCTCGTCGCGCAGACGCTGCAGGACAAACATCTCCGCGCTGTTGGCCCGAATGGGAATTGCGTCCTTGGCCTGCGGCAAGAAAACGCGATCAGGATGTTGCTCGACTGGCCCAGCCGCGGCTGGTTTTTCGTCGGCAGCATCCGTGCGCGGAGGAGCCGGCGCCGTCGTGTCGCGTTCTTTGGCCAACGCGATGATGGGCAGGCCCATGCCAGGACGCACGTCGATACCGGCGTCGCGCGCCGCTGCCAGAGCCACGCTCAGTTGTCCCTTGCCCCCGTCCACGACCAGCAAATCGGGCAGACGCCAAGTGTCCAGACCGTCTTCCGATTGGGCGCTCTCCCGCGCGCGGCGGAATCGGCGCGAGAGCACCTCGTACATGCAGGCAAAATCGTCGGGGCTTTCGGCCTGCCGGATCTTGTAGGTCCGGTAGCGCGACTTGGCCGGCTGGCCATCTACAAATACCACCAGCGACGCAACTGTCTCAGCGCCCTGAATGTGCGAGATGTCGCAGCACTCAATCACCCGCGGAAGCTTTGGCAGCCCAAGCCGCCGCTGCAGCCGGCCCAAGGTGGCCTCGGCGTCATCGCGCGGGTTGCGCCGGCTGGCGAAACTGGCGGCCGCGTTCTTGCGTGCCAGCGCGACCAGATCGTGTCGGGGCCCGCGAACCGGCACCAGCATCTGGACCTTCTTGCCGCGCTTCTCGCTCAGCCACTCCGCCTTGAGATCAGCGTCGGCGATGGCGAAGGGCAAGAGAACCTCGTCGGGCGGCACCGGCAGAAGGTCGTAGTGCAGCCCGAGAAAACTCGACAAAACCTCGGCGTCGGGAAACTCCTGGCGGGCAAAGGAAAAGGCGCGACTACCGATGAGCTTGCCCTGGCGCACGGACAGCACCACCACCTCAAGCGCCATGCCTTCACGGCAAAAACCGATGACGTCCTGATCCAGCAGATCGGCCGACACCACCCGCTGTGACTGCAAGACCGTCTCCAGCGCCTGGATCTGGTCGCGGACGATGCTGGCGCGCTCGAACTCGGTCTGTCGGGCAGCTTCCTGCATGCGTGCGCGCAGCCCGGCCAGCAGCTCGTCGCTCTTGCCCTCAAGAAACAGACGCACGTCGCGCACCTGCTCGGCGTACTCATCAGGCGAGACGGGCACGCAACAAGGGCCGAGGCAGCGGCTGATCTGGCACTGCAGGCAGGGACGGCTGCGGTGGTGCAGGACGTGATTGGTGCAGGTGCGCAGACGGAAGTGGCGATTGACCACGCGCAGGGCCTCCCGGCACGCGCTGGCCGAGTGGTAGGGGCCGAAGTACCACGCGCCATCGTCGGCCATGCGCCGCACGATCTCCAGGCGCGGCCACTCGACCCGCGGATCCAGGCGCAGCGACAGGAAGTTCTTGTCGTCGGTCAATTTGACGTTGAAACGGGGTTGGTGGCGCTTGATGAGGGTGTTCTCCAGCAGCAATGCTTCTTTCTCGTTGCCGGTCACCACTGTCTCGATGTCCGCCACCACGCTTTCCAAGAGCGGCACGAAGTCACGCGTGTCGCCCGAGGCAGGCTGGAAGTACTGGCGCACGCGGTTGCGCAGATTGGCAGCCTTGCCGATATACAGCATCTTGCCGCGACGATCCCTCATTAGATACACGCCGGGCTGGCTGGGCAGGCGATCGAGAACTTCGGCCAGTGGCCGGCGCTCCGGCGCGATCTCCGCATCGCGGAGCTGGCTTGGCTGGTTGGGGCGCTCGTCACCCTCGGACATTGGGGCTAGCATACCTCCTGGAACTCGGAGTTGGCGGCTGACGAATAGCGGAAAGTGGGCTTTGTTCATCGCCCAACGGGTGGTTTACACGCGTTTCGTGTGCTACACGTAAAACTGTGTAGCCATGACACGCAATATCACCCTGGCTCTGGATGAGAGTATTCTGCGCGAGGCTCGGGTTCTTGCCGCGCACCGAGGCCTTTCGGTTTCCGCTCTCCTACGCCGGGAACTCCTCCACTTGGTCGAGAGCGAACGCGGATACGACAAGGCGCGCGCATCCGCGGTGCGTCGTCTAGGCCGAGGGCAGGCGCTCAAGGCCGGTAGGTTACCGCGGCGGGAAGATCTCTACGACCGTGCCGGCCTTCGTTGATACCAATGTCCTCGTCTACGCCGAGGACGGGACCGCGGGACGCAAGCACGACCTGGCGCGCGATCTGATCATCAACCTGTGGAACGACCGCGATGGGGTGCTGAGCGTGCAGGTATTGCAAGAACTCTACGTCACGCTCACGCGCAAGGTTGGCAAGCCGCTCCCGCCAGCCAAGGCACTGGTTATCGTCAGGGAATACCTGTCATGGGTTGTGGTGGAGAACACGCCCAGGCTGCTGGTCGCTGCGGTTGGATTGCAGGAACGCACGCGGATCTCGTTCTGGGACGCTCTCGTAGTGCAGGCAGCTCTCGACGCTGGCTGCGATCGGCTGTACTCGGAGGATTTGAACGCGGGTCAAAGGTTCGGTTCGCTCCTCGTGGTCAATCCGTTTGCCCAGCCCGTGCGTTGACCAGGGACCTCGAAGGCGTGCGGCCCGTCGGGTATGGGGGCGCCGGCATTGGCTTGCAGTTGCGCGTGCCCGCGGATAGCGTGGGCTCATGAAGAGATTTCCGCGGCGTCTTGTGCTCGCCTTGCTGGCCGGGGCGGCCCTGCTGGTTGCGGGGTCGTACTTCGCGGCTCATGCGGCACCACGCCCGGTGGCATACCTGACCTGGTACGGCCAATCGTGCTTTCTGCTGGAAAGCGCGACCGGAACCCGCGTGGTGATGGATCCGATTCCCAGCAACATTGGCTACCTGCCGCCGGCTGACCTGCACGCCGATGCGGTCACCGTCAGCCATGAGCATCAGGACCACAACAACGTGGCCCTGGTACGCGGCAAGCCCAAGATTCTGCGCGGGCTGACGCCCGACAAGAAGGGCTGGATGAGAATCGACGAGAAGGTCAAGGACATCTCCATCCGTTCGGTCGGCGTCTACCATGACGACAAGAAGGGCGCCGAGATCGGCCTGAACACGGTATTCGTGTTCGAGGTGGGCGGCGTGCGCATCGCCCACCTGGGCGACCTTGGCCACACGCTCACCGATCAGCAGATCTCCGACATCGGCTCGGTTGACGTGGTCCTGGTCCCGGTCGGCGGCGTGTGGACCGTCGACGCGCGCAAGGCCACCGAGGTCGTCGACCAGATTCGCCCGCGTTTGGCGACGATTCCCATGCACTACCGCACCGACGTTTTGACCATCAAGGAGCTGGCCACCGTCGACGGCTTCCTGGCCGGCCGATCCAATGTGCGGCGCGAAACTGGTGCGCGCCTCGTCATCACCGGGCTCCGCTCACGCCCCTCGGCCGAGACCGTGGTGCTGCGTTACCAGTAGAACGCGCCTCGGCCCGGGCCCACATGGGCGACCGCAGGTCGCCCCTACTATGTGCAACCGGGCCCACTGTCACCGCCACCGCCACTGCCACCCTCCGCTACCCACCACCCCTCTCCGAATCCTAGGGTGCACTGACTTCCTTCGGGCCGTGCCATAATGCCCGCTTATGCGGCATCATCTCTTCTTCCGATCCCGAATCCTGCTCTTCACCTTGGCCGGGCTCTGTGCCTTTGCCGGCGGCATGGTGGCCAGTCGACCCAGTCGGGCAGGGCGGTTCGACCCGTATCACAAGTTGGGGGTTTTCACCAAGGTGCTCTCCTACATCGAGAACAGCTACGTTGAAGATATCCCCGAGACCGACTTGATGTACGGGGCCGCGCGCGGCCTGACCGAAGCCTTGGATCCCCACTCGCGCTTCATGGATCCCGAGGAATACGACCGCCTGAAGAAGGAAACCGAAGGCGACGCGGAGATCACCGGCATTGGCGTCGACTTGGAAAAGCGCAAGCGCGGTTTCGTGGTGGTGTCGCCCATCGAGGGCTCGCCCGCCTTCCGTGCCGGCATCGAATCCGGTGACGTCATCGACCGCATCGACGGAGTGGAGGCAGGCCCGCTCGATTGGAACGATGCGGTGGCGCGCATCCAGGGCCCGGCAGGCAGCGAAGTTGTGCTCACCGTCAATCGCCGCGGGCGCGAAATCACCTTCAGAATCCGGCGCGAAAAGTTCGAGGTCAAGGCGGTGGAATGGCGCATGCTCGACGATGGCTACGGCTACATCAAGCTGCGCCTGTTCTCGGCCATCACCGACGCCAAGGTTCTGGAGGGGTTGCAGGACATCCAGACACGCAGCGCCTCTGCGGGCGGCATCAAGGGCATCATCCTGGATCTGCGCCATAACCCAGGCGGGCTTCTGGATCAGGGCGTCAAGGTGGCAGACCGGTTCGTCTCCCAGGGCCTTATCGTGCGCACCGTGGGCAAGGGCGGCAAGGAGATGGACCGGCAGATGGCGCACACGCGCGGCACCTGGCTGGGCTTCCCCATGGTGGTGCTGGTCGACGGCGCCACCGCTTCGGCGGCCGAGATTGTGGCCGGCGCCCTGCAAGATCACGAGCGTGCGGTGGTCATGGGCACGCAGACCTTTGGCAAGGGCTCGGTGCAGACGGTTATGACCATCGACGGCTGCGGGGCCAAACCCTGCGGGCTTAAGCTTACGGTGTCGCGCTACTACACGCCCAACGGCCGCTCCATCCAAAGCCAGGGCATCACCCCCAACGTCGTGGTGGAGGCCACGGCACCAGCGCCCGACGGGGGTGACGCCGAGATCGTCCGCGAGCGCAACATGGAACGTCACCTGCGCAATGAGCAAGGCGAGAAACCCGAGGAGCGGAAGCGCCTGACCGACCACCAATTGCAGGTCGCGCTCGACTACCTAAAATCGTGGGCCGTTTTTTCCAAGCAATCTGCTAAAAAGGGCTAGTTTCGCGACGCAGACCGCGCCGCGTTAAGAAGAAGGAGAACGCGATGGTTTCCTGTGCAAAATGCGGGCACCAAAATCTTCCCAGTTCTGCCACCTGCTCCAGGTGCGGTGCTCCGCTGCCCGCCGCGGTGGCTCCGGCCGGCCCGCCGGTCATCGACAGCGTGGATGAGTATGCGCGCCAGGTGGCCGCGCGTGAGGCGATCCGCAAGCGCAACAAGATGATCGTCGCGGCCATCGCCGCGGTCGTGGTGATCGCGTTGGCCTACCTGCAAGTCAAAGAGCGCAACCGCAAGGCGGCCGCGCAGCAGAAGCTGGACTACGCCGCGCAGTTCGTCGAGTTGGAGAAGCGCGAAACCGGCGCGTTCTGGAACTGCGTGATGGCCAGCGAGGTTGACGTGGGCATGTTCCAGAAGGCCGAGCAGTTCCAGCAGCGTATCGAGTCGGCCTATTTCACCCAGCAAAAGACCTTCTCCGACTACCTGATCAGCGAGTGCGTGCCCAAGATCGAACGCGCGCGCCAGGCATTTGGTGGGCTGCGCGACGCCCCGGTTGAGCTGGCGGGCCCCATCGACAAGTACCGCGAAACCTTGCCCAAGCTGCAGTCGGGCCTGGAGGACTACGCCGAGAACATCAAGAAGCGCGGCGGGGTCAAAGATGTTGACCAGCTCATCCAGGAGACGGGCAATGCCTGGCACTCGACCCCGGACCCCACGCCCGAAGCCGTGGCCTTCGAGAAGTTCCTCTATTGCGCGGTTCCTGGTCTGGCCAAGATGAAAGACGCCCAGGCCCTGCTCGAGTTTTTGGCCGACCAGTGTTTCAAGAAGGACCCGGTGGCGTTCATGGACAAGGTACGCGCCAACTGCGGCAACCTGGTAATCGTCGCGGACAAGGAGGCCAAGGTGGATGCGAAGTCGGTCCCCACCTGGAGGACCACCCACAAGCTGTTCTTCGAGGAGGATGCGCGCCAGCTCCAGGCCTGGGAGAGCTGTGGCAAGCGCTCGCGCAAGGGCAAGAAGAAGGAAGAGCTGGAGAACTTCCTCCTGACCGTCAACGACTACATGGCGGCACGCGCGGGCGTGGCCAACGCCGCCCGAGGGATACAAGAGGCGGCGAAGTAGCATCCCCGGTTGGCGGTGCGGGGCGACCGCAGGTCGCCCCTACGGCAAGACGTGCCGTCGCTTGGGTGCGGGGCGGCCTGCAGTCGCCACGGTCGTTCACTACATGCGCCTGACGTCCACCCAGCGCATGCCGGCGCGGCGGGCGGCCTCCAGGCCCAAATCCGTGTCCTCGTAAACCGTGCAGGCCGCGGGCGCCACGCCTAGTCGGCGCGCAGCCTCCAGAAACACGTCAGGCGCCGGTTTGTGCTGGCGGGTGTCCTCTGCCGTCACCACGACGGGAAACCAGTCGAGCACACCGACCTGAGCCAGGGTCTTCTCGACCATGCGGCGTTGGCCGCCCGAAGCCACGGCCATGGGTCCCTTGCCCCGCTGAGCGCGCGCCACGGCCACGACTTTTTCGATGGGCCGGACTTCGCCGATCTTGCGCTCGAATGCCAGCGCCTTGTCGCGCACCAGCGCGGCCACATCGAGCAACTTGCCCGCCTCGCCGCACAGCTCGACCACGATCTTATCCGTGGGCATGCCGCCCATGGCGTAGAAGCGGTCTTCAGGAAAGTCGATGCCGTGGGGCCGCAAGACCTCCAGCCAGGCCTGGTAGTGAGCCGGCATTGTGTCAGCCAAGGTTCCGTCGCAGTCGAAGATGAGCGCCTGAGTCACAGCGTTGTCTCATAGCATTTGTAGGCGATCGGCGCCCAGTGCGATGCACGCGCCCTGCTCACGTCACGACTGGCTGCGCGCTTGACGTCGGGAAGCGGGTGTCTATCACCCGTACAGACAAAAAAGGAGAAAGCCAACATGACAACCCTCATTGTGAGAAACCCGTCAACTGTTTCAGCACGAAGTCGAGCCGACGACTGGGCCTGGGATCCAGCCCTGGCCATGCGCGAGCTTTGGGGATGGACGCCCTGGACTGCCGCCGATCTGCCGCCCACGGTCGAGCAGAGTTTCGCGCCACGCTTCGACGTGCACGAGACCGCCGGTGAGTTTGTTTTCCGCGCTGATCTTCCCGGCATCAAGCAGGAAAACCTAGAAATCACCCTGACGGCAAACCAACTTCGTATCGCCGGTCGACGCGAGGGAGCGAAGCACGAAGAGAACGAGCGCAGCTACCTCACCGAACGCGAATACGGCGCCTTTGAGCGCGTCTTCACCCTGCCCGAAGGCGTTGACGGCGAAAAGGTCCAGGCCACGATGAACGACGGCGTGCTGAACCTGGTTGTCCCCAAGAAACCCGAGGCACAGCCGCGGCAGATTCCTATCACCGTCCCAAAAGCATAGTTCGGCGTATCTGGCAGAGAATGACAGATTTGCCATTGACCAGCTCAGAGAAGGCGCGCTAGGACGCCGACATGAAGATCGGCCTGGTCGGGTTTCCCGGCAGTGGAAAGACAACCGTATTCAACGCCCTGACCGGGCTGTCCGCGGAAACCGGCTACGGCGCTGCCCGCGGCAAGACCAACCTGGGTGTGGTCAAGGTTCCTGATGCACGCGTAGACGCGCTGTCGAAGCTGTACAAGCCCAAGAAGACCACCTACGCCGAGATTGCTTTTTCCGACGTTGCGGCGGCGCTGGCTGGGGCGGAGGGCCGGGGGCTGGACGAGAAGACCCTGGCTGCCATGCGTGAGATGGATGCTCTCTGCCATGTGGTGCGCGGGTTTGCCGGCCCCAGTGCCGAGGCGCCGCGGCCGCTCCACGAGGCCAAGGATTTCGAGGTCGAGATGAACCTCTCCGACCTCATGCTGGTCGAAAAGCGGCTTGAGCGTTTGCAGAAAGAGAAGGGCAAAGCTGGCGAGCAGGAGTTGCTGGAGAAGCTCAAGGCGCAGCTCGATGCCGGGTTGCCCTTGCGACGATTGCAAGGGCTAGGCGCAGCCGACCTGGTCGCCATCTCCGGGTTCAGGTTTCTGACCCTGAAGCCGCTGCTTTTGGTGCTCAATGTGGCCGAGGCCGAGGTGGCCAAGCCGGCACCCGCGGATCTGGAGTCCCACGCGCGCGAGTCCGGCCTGGGCCTGGTGGTGCTGGCAGGCGCAGTAGAGATGGACATCGCGCAGATGTCACCCGAAGAGCAAAAGGACTTCGTGGCTTCGCTGGGCCTGGCCGAGCCAGCGGCTGGGCGTTTCATCCGCGCGGCCTACGCCCTCATCGATCTCATTTCGCTGCTAACCGCAGGCGAAGACGAGTGCCGGGCCTGGCCCATCCGCGCCGGAACCACCGCGCAGAAAGCCGCGGGCAAGATCCATTCAGACATCGAGCGCGGTTTTATCCGTGCCGAGGTCATGCGCTGGGACGACCTCTGCAAGCTGGGCAGCGAGGCCAAGTGCCGAGAAGCCGCCAAGCTGCGCCTGGAAGGCAAGGAGTACGTGGTTGCCGACGGAGACGTGATCAATTTCCGCTTCAACGTCTAACGTGATAACACGTGGAAAAGAGGGCGGACTTGTTCCTCCGCAAGCAGTAGGAAGAATCCACGATGAAAAGAACTCTGTGGACCGCGGCAGCTATCGGGCTACTCGCTGCTTGCACAACCGGTTGCGGCAACGGCAAGAACATCGTTGCCGACCTGTGCAACAAGCTGCAAAGTTGCGGCGAGCTTTCCCTGAGGAATGTCTCGACCGTATCGCAATGCACGGCCAACGGTCTTCAGCAACTGAGCCAGCTGAGCCAGCTGAGCGGCAGTGATCCCGCCGCCGCGGACCCGGCCATAGCCGCCGCGAACCAGGCCATGGAAAAATGCCTGACAATTTCAGACTGCCCTAGCTTTTCGAACTGCGTAAGCACTCTGGTCAATGGGGACCTTCCGCCGTGAACTCCAGCGACCACGCCTCGACGTTGTTGGGCAGCGGGAAGGTGCCTATCGCCGGCAGCGGTGCTGCGACTGCGGAGCTATACGAATAGCCCCGACAGCCGCTGCCACCCAAAGAGCGGCCGAGGCTGACAACGTGGTCCCGCTCCCCCCGAAGGCCGCCAGCCCCACGGAAAGCGACACCGCCGCTGGAACTGTTTGCGGCGAAGCCTGAGTTGAGACAACATGGCCTCCATGGCAGCTAGGCTGTACATGGCGCTCTCGTGCCTCCCCGCCGTATTCCTTTGCGCTTGCAGCGGCGGGAGTCAAGCCGGCAAGTGCGTTCCCGACGCTGGTGTCGGGTGTTTCGTGCCTACGGGCAACATGACCGTGGCAAGGTTCGAGCCCTCCGCGACTTTGTTGCCCAGCGGGAAGGTGCTCATCGCCGGCGGAATCGACAGTCGCTACGCGTCCATCGGGAGCGCAGAGCTATACAACCCAAGCGCCCGGACATTCACCGCCACCGGCAGCATGACCTCGGCCAGGGTTGGTCACACGGCGACCATGTTGCCCAGCGGGAAGGTGCTCATCGCCGGCGGATTCGATAGCAGTCAGAATTCCCTGGCGAGCGCAGAGCTATACGACCCCAGCGCCGGGACATTCACCGCCACCGGCAGCATGAAGGTGGTGAGGTCTGGTCACAAGGCGACCATGTTGCCGGGCGGGAAGGTGCTCATCGTCGGCGGACTCGACCAAAGTCACGCCGCTATCGCGAGCGCGGAATTGTACGACCCGACCGCCGGGACATTCGCCGCTACCACTGGCAAAATGACCGTGGCCAGGGTTGGTCACACGGCGACCCTGTTGCCAAGCGGGATGGTGCTCGTCACAGGCGGACTCGGCAACACAAGCGCGGAACTATACGATCCAGCGGCCGGGAAATTCAGCGCCACCGGCAGCATGACCGATATACGCTCTGCTCACACGGCGACTTTGTTGCCAAGCGGAAGGGTGCTCGTGGCAGGCGGACTCGGTACAGGCCCGGCCGCAAACCCAAGCGACGGCGGGGCGCTCGATGCTGGCGGACTCGATGGCAGCGTGGCTGCCAGCGATGGCGGGGTGCTCGACGCTGGCGAACTCGAGGGCGGCGTGGCTGCCAACTCAAGCGAGAGCACGGCGGTTCTGGCAAGCGCGGAGCTGTACGAGCCAAGCGCCGGGACATTCAGCGCAACCGGCAGCATGACCACGGCAAGAGAGGAACACACGGCGACTTCGCTGCCGAACGGGATGGTGCTCTTCGTCGGCGGACTCGACATTGGCAACGCGTCCATCGGGAGCGCGGAGCTATACGACCCCAGCGCCGGGAGATTCGCAGCAACCAGCAACATGACCGCGCAAAGGTATGGCCACACGGCGACGGGGTTGCCGAGTGGGCCGGTGCTCATCGTCGGCGGATGGATCGATGCCCGCGCGGATCTCGCGAGCGCCGAGCTATACGAGTAGCTAACTCTGATCAGTCTCGGCCAACGTCGGCGAGCGGCAGCCGGCGATTGCCCCAACCGCCAGGGGCACCGGCGAAGACACCTGGGCACGCGGCGCCACAAGTTGCGCAATGGCCGTCGTCAGTGAGGCCCCAGGCCGTGATCTCGTAGAAGTCGCGGCCGATCAGTTGGGTGCCACAGCCCGCGCAGGTCGTGCCGCCGCCGGCCTCGTCGCGCACGTTGCCAGTGTACACGTAGCGCAGGCCATTGCCCCGCGCAATTTGGCGAGCGAGGGTCAGGGTCTCGGGTGGGGTGGGCGGTTTATCGCGCATACGGAAGTCGGCGTGAAACGCGGAAAAATGCAGCGGCACGTCCGGGCCCAAATTGGCGCGCATCCAGCGGGTCATCTCGTCCAGCTCGCGATCGCTGTCGTTTTCCCCGGGGATCAGCAAGGTGGTGACTTCGAGCCAGACCTTGGTCTGCTCGCGCAGAAAGACCAGGGTGTCGAGCACAGTGGCGAGATCGCCGGCACACAGCTCGCGATAGAAGCGATCGGTGAACGCCTTGAGGTCCACATTGGCGGCATCCATGCGGCGATAGAACTCGGCGCGCGGGGCCGGGCACACGTACCCGGCGGTTACCGCAACGGTCTTGATGCCACGTTCGTGGCAGGCGTCAGCCACGTCGATGGCGTATTCGTGAAACACCACCGGATCGTTGTAGGTCATGGCCACGCTGGGGCAGCCGTGCCGGTGCGCCGCCTCGGCGATTTCGCTGGGCGAAGCGCCCGCGGACATGCTTTCCACTTCGCGCGAGCGCGTGCTCTCCCAATTCTGGCAGAATTTGCACGCCAAATTGCAGCCGGCGGTGCCAAAGGACAGCACCGGCGTGCCGGGCAGAAAGTGATAGAGCGGCTTCTTCTCGATGGGATCCACGCAAAATCCCGTCGAGCGGCCGTAGCTGGTGAGCACGATCCGCCCGTTCTGGCAGGCGCGCACGAAACATAGACCGCGCTGGCCCTCACGCAGGCGGCAGAAGCGCGGACACAGCTCGCAAACCACATGGTCATCGCCGTCGCAGCGGAAGTACCGGGTTGCGACTGGAGCAGGATGCTGTCCAGCCCGATGCGGCGCTTTCGCGGACATGCTCAAGCTTTGGTTCCCTCGCGAGAAATACGCGGTAGAGTATAGGCCATGGGGACCCGTTCTGCCGCGGTGGCCGGGATGTTCTATCCCGGGGATGCGAAGCGGTTGACTGCAGCGGTCGAGGACTACCTGGCTGGCGCGCGGCCTGCGACCCGGCCGGAGATGCCGAAAGCAGTCATTGCGCCGCACGCCGGGTACCGCTATTCCGGTCCCATCGCGGGCAGCGCCTACGGCAGCCTCGTTTCCCACGCCAAGGGCATCGAACGCGTGATCCTGGTGGGCCCGTCGCATCGTGTGCCCTTTTCCGGCGTGGCGTGTAGCCGTGCCGCAGCTTTCGAGACACCTCTCGGCGCAGTGCCTGTGGATCGCGACGCCATTGAAGCTCTGCTCAAGGACGGGCTGATTCAAGAAAACGATGCTGCTCACGCCCACGAGCACAGCTTGGAAGTGCACCTGCCCTTCGTGCAAAGGGTTTTCCCCGGCGCGCGCGTGGTGCCTCTCTTGGCTGGCGACCAAGACCACGCAAGTGTGGCGGCGATCCTTGCGCGCCTGTGGGGCGGGCCGGAGACCGTCATTGTGGTCAGCTCGGACCTCTCCCACTACCACGACTATGAGACCGCCCGTCGCCTTGACCATGAGACAGCCGAGACCATCGAGGCGCGCCGAGCAGGCGCGGTCGATCTGGACCAAGCCTGCGGTGCCACGCCGGTCAACGCGCTTCTGCAGATCGCCGCGGACAAGGGCCTTGTTGCCGCGACCCTCGACCTACGCAATTCCGGCGACACGGCCGGCCCGCGCGACGAGGTCGTGGGCTACGGCGCTTTTGTCTTCGGGTAGCCGACCGCACTGCTCTCGCGTCTGCGCCCAAAATCGGCGATAGTTATTGGGCATGTGGGGATCAATCGCTTCTTTGCTGTGGGCTGGGGCGGTCATGGTCTTGCCGACAGGCACGACTTGCCCAAGCGGAGAAGCCATCGCCGCGGAACTAAACCGGCTGGACGCCGCTTCAGCCCTGGCTGCCTTGGGCTCGCCGGAGATCACAATCAAAGACGCGAAGATGCATGTCGTTCTGCGCGGCCGGGACGGTTCCATGCTGGGGGATCGAGAAGTGGCGGCGCCCGAGGCTTGCCACGAGCGCGCGACCGTCGCCGCAGTCTTCATTGCGGCCTGGGTGGGAGAGTGGACCACCGCACCCATGGCCGAAGATCAGAATGCCAAGCGTGAAGCTTCGAACCACACAGCATTCCGGTTCAACGTTCCGCAACCGCGACCAGAAGTTGCGAATCCCACGAGCCGAACAAGCCTGGCCTCGCGCCAGCAGGATCAGGTGAAGAAAGCAGACGAAATCCCGCGAAAACCAGCACTGATCAACCCGCGCGAGCAAGGTGAGGTGGCGAAAGCAGACGACGCTAGCCTGCCAGAGGCGAACGCAACCCCATCCAGTGCAAAGGCGCCAGCAACTCCGACTGCAGCCGAGGCCGAGGCCAAGACCGCTGTGGTTGCGGCCAAGGAACCCAAACGAGGCTTGCGCGGCGAGGTCGCTGGCCTGGGATTCGGCACGCACGACGGAGATGCGGGCACCTTTGGCGCCGGTATTCTCGTGGGCTATAGGCCGACCGGCGCACTGTTTCTGGCCGCACTTTTCGAGGCCACGGGAGAGCGCGAGCGGACCCTGGGCCCAGGGTTGGCGGCCTACCGAACCTTCCGCCTCGGGGTTGGTGCCGGCGGGCTGCACAAGTGGGGCCGGGTTTTCGGCGACGTCGGGATCTTCCCCGAGCTGACGCTGCTGACTCTCAATGGCAAACAGCTTGCGACCGGGCGTAGCGCGACCGCATGGGGAGCGGCGGCAGACCTGCGCGCGCGCCTCGGACTCGCCTGGGGCCACGTGGCGCCCTTTCTGTTCGTGGGCGGGAGCTACGACCTGCGTGAGGAGCGTCTCACCCTCGACGATCGTCCCCAGACCATCGTCACGCTCTCGCGCTGGAACGTCAGCGCAGGCGCCGGGTTGGCATTTCTTTTCGGTGCAAGGTGAAATGTTCTGCACCTAGCCGTCACTAGATAAGGCGACGTGACCAATCCCGAGGTCTCGCGCGATGCGGGAACCATCTACCGGATGCATGTGCATCAGGTGGCGCGTTGGGCTGCGCGCTTGGGCGGGCCGGCCCTTGATCTGGAGGACATCGTGCACGAGGTGTTCGCGGTTGCCTGCAGGCGCCTGTCCAGCTTCCGCGGCGAGTCGAGCCTGTCCACCTGGCTGTTCGGCATCACCGACAAGGTCGTGCGCCACCGCCGCCGCAAAGAGCGCTGGTGGCGCTGGCTGTCGGGCTCTGCCGGCGCGACGGCTGGGCGGCTCGCAGCGGCCGGCCCGGATCCCCTGCGCGTGGTTGAACAAAACCAGGCCGCAAGGGATGTCTACCGCGTGCTCGACCGCCTGTCCGAGGGCGACCGGCGCATCCTGATTCTGTTTGAGCTGGAAGAACTGGCAGCGTACGAGGTCGCCGCGTTGCTGGGCATCAAAGCCGCCAACGCGCGTCTGCGACGGCACAGAGCGCGAGCGCGCTTTCTGCACATCTATCAGCGGGAATTCCCCACTTTCCCTGCCAACGTCACTCGACAGAGGTGCGAAAATGTCAGCCGATAGCAAAGCGCACGCTACCGAAACGGATACAGAACTTCTGCAACAGGGCCTGAGCTTCTTGCATCAGGCGCGCGACATGCGTGGCCTTGCTCCAGCCCAGGTCGAACGCATCGAGCGACGCCTGCGCGAGCGAAAAGCTTACTCGCGGCGCACGGCTCTTTGGCCAGCCTTGGCTGCGCTTGCTCTCATCCTGGCTGCGAGTGCGACTCTCGCAGTGGCCGAGCGCGGACTGCGCTCGTTGCCCCTCATAGGAGGGCTGTTTGCGCCGCCGTCGGTTCCGACAACCGCGGCGACCAAACCCGAGAAGCGTCACTGGCCAGGCAAAGTGAAGTTGCCCGCAGAAGATCGGTCTGCCACGGAACCGTCCGGGCTGATTCCGCCCCTCGCGCCGAGCGCCGAACCTGCCTCCGATCCTACTCCCATTCCCGGAAAAATGCCGGCCGAGACGGCCGAATTGCCTGCCTTGCCTACCCCGCCTATCCCACCTGCGCACCCGGCAGGCGCACGCCCGCTCTCGCTGGCCCTGCGCGCTCCGCTCGCCCCGCGCGAGGGCGCCCGGCTAGAGGGGGCGCCCACCCCAACTCCACCAGTCGCTAAGCAAGAGAGCCCCATCGTGGCCGAGAGTCACTCCCTCGCGTCGGTAATTGAGCCCTGGCACCGCACCCACAACGCCAGCGCCGCGCTCGCGTTGCTCGACGCACACGAGCAGCGCTATCCCAATGGACACATGCGCCTGGAAACGCGCATGTTGCGCGCCGAGATCTATCTGGCGCAGGGGCGCGAGACTGAGGCCTTGGCGGTGCTGGACTCGCTTGCGCCGTTGGGGATCCCGCGCGCGCGCGAGTTGCAAACCGTGCGCGGCGAGTTGCGCATCAAGGCTGGCCGTTGCCCCGAGGGCAAGCGGGATCTTGGCGACGTGCTTGAGAAAGGTGTCGCCGATTCCCTGGCCGAGCGAGCCGTGCGCGCCATTCATCACTGTCCCTGAAACGTTTGCCCAGGTGCCGTCACTAGGAAGGATAGGAACCAAGCGAGGAGCGCCATGAGAAAGCAAAGTACGTTCGAGTTTTCCTTTCTTTCGTTGCTTGCAATTGCCAACCTTGCCCTGATGTCGCTCGGCTGCATGAGGAGCGATTCGCTGGGCTCAGCCGGCGAAGATGACAGCGGGGTGGATGGGACAGCATCGAACACCAGCACCATTTTGCTGCCGGATGCCAGCACGAGCACTTTCGCCTCACTGCCGGACTCCGGCACGAGGAGTCAGGATAACGGCACTTGTCCTTTGCTTCTTGTGAACGGGTCGGTTCACTATCCGTCGGAAACGCACTCGCCTTGTCCCGTGGCAGAGCCTGCCGATGTCAATTTTTGTCCGAACTCGCTGGTGGGTGTGACCTGTGTCTATCCGTCCTCGCTCAGTCCCGGCTTCCAGGACGTCTGGGCTTGCAACACGGGGCCCGACGCAAACCCGTGGATCGAGTATCAGCGGGCTTGCAAGCGAACCGGTGACGATTGCCTGGTCGGTGCTCCCTCTCCGGGCGGACTCTCCGGTGCACGCATCGAACTCGCCTCGACTTGTGCTAGTCGCCCGGTAGTGAGTTGCCCCGTCGTTTCGACCGACACTGCACAAACGGCCTTGGACAACGTAATGGCAACGCTGGTGTGGAACTGCCTAAAGAGCACAGGGGCAGCAACGAGAGGAGCGCTATCTGTATTCTTTGACGGCGATTGTCCAACGAGTTTCGTGGTCGACCCGACCGAGCTAACCGCCTGCGTCCAGGCGCAGCTCGAATCTGAGCGTCTCGACTGCGCTTCGGGTCTACTGTGTGGTGCGAGTAGTTACGTCAGCGTGGGCTGCGATCTCTGCTGACTTCGCTACGGCGCTTTCGTCTTTGGGTCGCCCTTTTCCTCAAGGAGCGCCTCGCACTGCTCTGGCATCGCAGGCGCGCCCTCGCCGGGCGGGCCGCGCTTGGCCGCGGCGACGCGCGCATCTTCGGAGAACCACCAGTTAAGCGAGGCATCACAGCCTTCGCCAGATGGTAGCGGCTGCGGCTCTTTGCAATCGGCACTGTCAGTCGGGCAGCGCAGGCGCACGTGAAAGTGGTCGTGGTGTCCCCACCAGGGCCGCACCCGCTGTAGCCAGAGGCCGGCCCGACCCTTGTCCTGGCAAAGGGCGCGCTTGATCGCGGGATGGACGAAGATGCGATCCACGGCTGCATTCGACGCCGCCGTTTCAATCAGGCGCGCCACGCGGCTGTTCCAGGCGGGCAGCAGCTTGCCGGTGCGCAAGTCGACCAGCGCGGGCGGCGCGGGCGCCTGGCCCGGGGAAGGCGGCTTGGCCGGTGGTCCATACCAGATGTCGGCGTCGAGCCCAATTTGGTGGCTGCGATGACCAGTTGGCATGGGCCCGCCACGCGGCTGGCCCAGATCGCCCACGCACAGCAGTCCCAAGTGTTCGCCACGCGCGCGAGACGCCAGATCGCGCAGAAAGGCCAGCAACGCCGGAAGGCCAAACTCACGGTGCCGTTCAGGATGCTCGACCACCCAGCCCGGGCCGCGCAAAGGCAGAGCCACTGCGCCCTGCGCGCAACCAGCTCCTGGCTGACCGATGGCGCGCGGCGAACCCGGCTTGGGCGTGGCGACGCGACTCCAGCGGGGATCGAAGCTTCGGTCCGCAGGCGGTGACGTCGTGACCGCCGCAGCATCAGGCACGCCGCTGTCAGGTGCAGTCGAGGCCGCCGACAGGAATAGGAGAGGGAGGAACCAAGGCATCGGCAGCCACAATCTGCATCGTTCCCCCTTCGTCCGCCAGAAAAGCTAGCTCTTCCCCACAGAGACACAGAGAGTGCACAGGACAAGGAGTAGGACTAGAAGAGGAAGGGTTGGCTTTGCTTCGGCCCGACTAGCTCCTTCTCATCCGATCTCTGCGTCCTCAGTGCGATCTGTGAGGACTAGCTAACTTCCTCCAGATCCGCCGGGAAAGTGCTAGCCTTCCAGGCAAGCCCGAAGGCAGCAGACCCCGCCAGCCAAAGCCCACCATGAAGCGTAGCGGAAGTGCAAGCGACCCGCTCTGGTACAAGGACGCCATCATCTATGAGCTGCCGGTCAAGGCGTTCTTTGACAGCAACCACGACGGGATAGGCGACTTCGGCGGGCTTACGCAGAAACTCGACTACCTGCAGGACCTGGGCGTGACCTGCCTCTGGCTGCTGCCCTTCTTCCCTTCGCCCCTGCGCGACGACGGCTACGACATCTCGGACTATTGTGGCGTGCATCCGGCCTACGGGACGCTGGATGATTTCCGTGCTTTTCTTGATGCTGCCCATGGCCGCGAAATGCAGGTGATGATCGAGTTGGTGGTCAACCACACCTCGGACCAGCATCCCTGGTTTCAGGCGGCGCGCCATGCCGCGCCGGGTTCGCGCGAACGCAACTACTACGTGTGGAGCGACGACGACCACAAGCTGAGCGGGGCGCGCATTATCTTTACCGACACGGAGAAATCCAACTGGACCTGGGATCCGGTGGCCAAGGCCTATTTCTGGCACCGCTTCTTCTCGCATCAGCCGGACCTCAACTTCGACAACCCCGAGGTTCTGCGCGAGGTGCTGGATGCCATGCGCTTCTGGCTGGACCAGGGGCTGGACGGGCTGCGCCTAGATGCCATTCCCTATTTGGTCGAGCGCGAGGGCACCAATTGCGAGAACCTGCCCGAGACACACGCGATCATTCGCCAGATCCGGGCTGCGCTCGACGAGCGCTACGCCAACCGCATGATCCTGGCCGAGGCCAACCAATTGCCGGTGGACGTGCGGCCCTATTTCGGCGAGGGCGACGAGAGCCATATGGCGTTCCACTTTCCTCTCATGCCACGCTTGTTCATGGCTCTGCGCCTGGAGGATCGGCAGCCCATCCTCGACATCATGGCCGACACCCCAGAAATTCCGGCGGGTTGCCAGTGGGGACTTTTCCTGCGCAACCACGACGAGCTGACCCTGGAGATGGTCAGCGACCGCGAGCGCGACTACATGTACCTGGCCTACAGCGCCGATCCGCGCATGCGGGTGAACGTGGGCATCCGCCGTCGCCTGGCCCCGCTGCTCGACAACAACCGCCGGCGCATTGAGCTGCTCAAAAGCATCCTGCTGTCGTTCCCGGGCACGCCCATCCTCTACTACGGCGACGAGATCGGCATGGGCGACAACATCTATCTCGGCGACCGCAATGGCGTGCGAACCCCCATGCAGTGGAGTGGCGATCGCAACGCCGGGTTCTCGCGGGCATTGCCCGCACGCTTGTACAGCCCCGTATTGCTTGACCCGGTCTACGGCTATCAGTCGGTCAACGTGGAGGCGCAGCTTTCCGATTCCTCGTCGCTGCTCCACTGGATGCGCAACATGATCGGGCTGCGCAAGTTGTTCAAGGTGTTCGGCCGCGGCCGCATTGAATTCTTGCGGCCGTCCAACCGCAAGATTCTGGCCTATCTGCGCGTTTCCGAGAAAGAGCAGATCCTGTGCGTGGCCAACCTGTCGCGTTTTGCCCAGCCGGTGGAACTGGACCTGGCCCGTTTTGAGGGCGTGGTCCCGGTGGAGATGCTGGGCTACGTGGAATTCCCGCCCATCCGAAACGAGCCCTATCGTCTGACGCTGGGGCCCTACGGGTACCTGTGGTTCGAGTTGCAGGCGCCGACCGCGCCGCTGCGCGATCTCGACGGCGAGCCGGGTGAGCCGGTGCTGGCATCGGCCAGCCTGGGTGAAGTCCTGGCAATGCCGGCGCGCGCAGCCTTTGAACGGCTGCTGGTTCCTTTCCTCATGCGCCAGCGCTGGTTCGGGCGCAAGTCGCGGGTGATCGATTCGGTCTCAGTGAGTGACCTCGCAGACCTGCCCGATCTGGCCGCCGCGCTCTTACTGCTCGACGTGCGCTACGCCGAGGGTGACCGGGAATCGTATTTCGTCCCCCTGGTGCGGGTGCCCACTGATCGCATGCTGGGCACGCGGGACAAGCACCGCGACGCCCTGCTTGCCACCTGCGCGGGCGGTCAGGGCGCATTCTTCGACGCCGCGGTGGACGACGGTTTCTGCCAATGGCTGCTGGGCGTGATTGAACGCGGCGAGAGCGTGCGCTTCGAGGGAGGCACGCTTTCTGGGGTGCCTGGGCGTTTGGCTGGCACCCTGCGCGGCGATCCCGGTGAGGTGCTGCCCGCCAGCCGCAGTACCGCCGAACAAAGCAACACCTCGGTACGCTACGGAGAGAAGCTGATTCTCAAGCTCTTCCGCCGGCCCAGCAGCGGGCCCAATCCCGACTGCGAAATGGTGCGCCACCTATCCGAAGAATGCGGCTTTCCCCACATCCCGCGCTTCGGCGGGGCGCTGGAATTTGTGGATCGCGAGGGAGCCCGCTTTACCCTGGGCATGTTGCAGGAGCTGGTGGCCAATCAAGGCGACGGCTGGACCTGGTCGTTGGAAGAGTTGCGCCTGTACTACGAAGCCCACGCCGTGGAGCCGGCGCCGCCCGCCCTGGTCGAGGCCAGCAAGCGCCCGCTGCTCGCGCTCGCCGAAGAGCCGTTGCCCGAAGCGATCACCGCCGGCATAGGCCTGTATCTCGAGGCGGTGGCAACGCTGGGCCGGCGCACGGCCGAGATGCACCTGGCCCTGGCGGCCGAGAGTGAGAATCCTGCCTTCCGGCCCCAGCCGCTCGACAAGAGCGACCTCAGCTTTCTGGCCCATCAGTTCCGCGAGCGGGCGAACGACGCGCTCGACGGGCTGAAGTCTCGCCTGGCCACGCTGCCCGACGATCTGGTCGAGCTGGTGGGCCCCTTGCTGGCACGCCGCCGGCAGGTACTGGAGGCCTTCCGCCGCCTGGAAGAAACCGAGGTCGTTCTGCAGAAGACTCGCATTCACGGCGACTTGCATTTGGGCCAGGTGCTGCGGGTGCGGGGCGATTTCGTGGTGCTGGATTTCGAGGGCGAGCCGGCACGCTCGCCCGAAGAACGCCGTGCGATGCAGTCGCCGCTCAAGGATGTGGCCGGCATGGTGCGCTCCTTCAGCTACGCCGCCCACGCTGCGCTGGCCAGCTATCTGGCGCGACGGCCGCAGGACGCTGACACGCTGGAACCTTGGGCGCGCTTGTGGTCGAGATTCGCGTCGGCTGCATTTCTGGCCAGCTACCGCGGTGTCGCGGCGGGCGCGGCTTTTCTTCCCACCGACGGCAATACCCTCGCGCGGCTGCTCGACGCCTTCCTGATGGACAAGGCCTTTTACGAGCTGGGCTACGAGCTCGATCACCGGCCGACCTGGGCGCGTATCCCGCTTCTCGGTCTGCTCGCGCTGCTACGCGAGCCGGTGGGTGAGAGGTAGCCGGTGCAGGACCCGGACTTGACCGAGCGGATTGTGCCGGCAACTCACGCGCCGCCCGCCACGACCGCAATCGTGGTTGGGGTGCCCAGTTGCAACCACGCCGGGACGGTCGCCCTGGTCCTGCGCACGGCTCAGGCTGGGTTGGGTGAATTCGGGAGCGGGCAGAGCAGCCTGCTGGTCAGCGCCGATAGCCACTCCAGCGACGGCACCCGCGAACAGGTACGCGGCTTGCGCGGGGAGAACCCGCTGCTGCGCGAGATGGGGCCGGCGGATGGCGCCGCCGGTGGGGCGAGCCCCGGTGTCGAGATCCGGGAGCTGCGCATGATCCTGGAGCTGGCGCTGCAGGTGCGCGCGCGTGCCTGCCTGGTGCTCGACGCCAGCCTGACCAGCATGGGCGCGGGCTGGGTGGCGCAGCTCTTGCGCCCCATTCTCGACGACCAGTTCGACATAGTGGCGCCCTGTTTCGCCCGGCACAAACTCGACGGCGGCATCAGCAACGGCATCGTGTATCCGCTCACGCGCGCGCTCTACGGCAAACGGGTTCGCCAGTCCCTGGGCAGCGTGTTCGCGCTGTCGGGCCGTCTGGTGGAACGTTTCTTGGCAAGAAGGGTCTGGGACATCGAGGTCTCTGCCCTGGGCACCGACGCCCGCGCTGTGACTGAGGCCATCTGCGGCGAGTACGCCGTGTGCCAGGTCTTCTTGGGTCCGGCCGAACACGCGGCTAGCGGGCCGTCGCTGGACCTGAGTTCCATCCTGGCGGGGGTGCTGGGCTCGGTGTTCGACGAGATGAACCGCAACGTCGCGTTTTGGCAGAAGGTGCGCGGCTCTGAACCGGTCCGCTGGTTCGGCACGCCGGTCGAGATTGGCGGCAGTGCGCCCCCGGTGGACGCGCACAAGATGTGGGAGTCGTTCCGCCTCGGCTGCCGGACCTTGCAGGACGTGTGGGCCGCGGTCTTGCCGCCGGCAACCCTGCTCGCGCTCAAGTATCTGGCCCGCGATGACTCCGCCGGGGCCGGGCTGGCCGACGATCTGTGGGCGCGCATCGTGTACGACTTCGCGCTCGGCTACCGCCTGCACGTGATGAACCGGGGCCATCTCTTGCGCGCCCTGACCCCGCTCTATCTTGGCTGGCTGGCCTCTTTCGTTCGCGAAATGGGCGCCGCGCCTGCGCAAGACGTGGAACGGAGGGTGCAACAGCTTTCCATGGTCTATGAGGCCCAGAAGCCATATCTGATCTCTCGCTGGCGCTGGCCCGATCGCTTCAACCCTTGATCTGAGTTGCGGAGAAAGGAGCGTTTATCCATGTGGGACCAAATCAAAGACGCACTTTACGGGGCCACCCACCGCGTCTTGGTGGGCGTAGCCAATTTCCTGCCTGGGCTGCTGGCCCTGGTGCTGGCGGTCTTGCTGTCGTCGCTCTTGGGCTGGCTGCTGGGCGCCTTGCTCGGCTTCATTCTGCGCGCGCTCGATTTCGATAAGCGCCTGCAGAAGTGGGGAGGCGTGGCTCTGGCCGAATGGTCGCCCAAGAACAGTCCGACCCTGCTCTTGCGCAAGGCCGTCGCCTGGACGGTGGTGGTGTTGGGCTGGTTGGTTGGGCTGACTGCGTTCGGGGCCGGAGTCACGCCCCAGCTCATCCCCCATGTGGTGGAGTCCCTGCCCAATCTGGGCACCGCCATCATCGTGGTCTTGCTGGGCGTCCTGCTGGCGCGCTTTCTCTGTCGCGCGGTGCTCATCAGCGCGGTCAACATGCAGATTCAGTCGGCGCGCCTGCTCAGCCTGGCGGTCAAATGGCTAGTGTTGGTCTTTGCCGCGGCCATGGCGCTCGACCACCTGCGCGTCGGCGGCGACATCGTTCGTTTGGGCTTCGCCATTCTCTTCGGCGGAATTGTGCTCTCGCTCGCTCTCGCCATCGGGCTGGGTTCCAAGGAGATCGTCAGCCGATCCTGGGAGCGCCAGACGCAAAGCAAGCCCGAGCCGTCTGACGACGCGCTCAAACACCTGTAAGATCGCTATCCCACCGACGCGTAGAGCCGGTTCCAAGCCGCCTGCAACTCGGGCGGCACTGCGAACAGGCGCGCCTCGATCCGGCTGGCATCGCCCTCGGGTTCGCAGCGCGCGACCACGGCCCACACGTCGAGCGGTTGCTTGGGCGTCTCCACTGCGAGCCGGATCATGCTGTTCTCGCGAATCTTGATCTTGCCGACAAAGGCAATTCCGTCGCGTGACAGGTAGGTGCCCCGGCAGGCGACGTTGCCGCTTGAACGCAGAAGACCCACGTTCAACTCCACCGCCTTGTGGGGCGGCGCGAGCGCGGTCGGCGGCCGTGACACCTGGCTGGTCGAAGGCGCCGGGTCCATCTCGGGAGTCGCGGTGGTTTCGTCGATGGCGCTCACTGATGCGGCTACCGTGGACAGGATGGTCACCATGTACTCGGCCTCATCGGCCCGCAAGGGAGCCATCTTCATCAGGTCGCTGGTGTTGGGATGGGGCACCTTTTCCAGGACTTCCACCAGCTTGTCGGCCGCGGCGACGATATCCACCATCGGCCGATGGGCGGCCGCTCGCTCCGGTGCGTGATGGTTCGCAATCACCGAACAGAGCAAGGGCGACAGGTTCCAGCGCTGGGCGGTAACTAGGCCGATCTTCAGGTGCACCTGCTCGGCGGCGTCAGCCCAAATTGCCTCAGACAAGACGCGCTTGTCGTGCGTGCGCCCGATGATGTCTTCAAACCCGGCCACCGCTACCACCCGTCCAAAGTCATGCAGCAGCCCACACACATAGGCCTCTTCAGCGTCAGTCTGGCGCCAATAGGCCAAGGCCCGACAGCACAACGCAGCCACCAACGCCTGTCGCCAGACCCGGAAGCGAACCGCGGCCAGCGGCCCACCCTCGACGGCGAAGCCGCCCATGCTCAGGGCCAGGGCGATGCGCGCCACCTCGGTGGCGCCGATACGCATGATGGCCGCGCCCAGGGTGGTGGTGGGCGTGACCCGACGGTAGACCGCTGAGTTGGCGTAACGGAGCAGGGTTGCGGCCAAGCTCTGATCCTCACCTGCAATCCGCTCCAGCTCACCAATTCCATAGTCGCCCCGGGCGATGACTCGGCGCAGGCGCACCGCAACCGCCGGATAGGGCGGAATGCGCAAGGCATTCCGATTCATCATGTCGATGACGCGGGGAATTAGGTCAGAAGCGTCGGTCACCGGGCCGAAGTCTACCCGCGTTGCCGGCGGCCTCAAAGCAACCTGTGCAGACGAGAGGCTGATTGGCTCGCGGGCTGTCACCGTCTGGACCTCTGGGCCTTGGGTCGACCTTCCGGTGTCGCAGCCGCGATGGCTGCCCCACGCTCGAGGGTGGAAATCAGCTTCCTGGCTGCCTGTCCCAGCTTGTCCATGCGCGCGCGGTCGAACCCCAGTGTATTGCGCGCATGGCCGAGGGCGGTGTCGCCGGTCACATCGCAGTTGTGGCCGCAAAGAACGATGCCCAGCCCCAGGTCACGGGCCAGCTCGTCGGCCAGCGCCACCACCGCGGCCAGCGGGTGCACGAACCCATCGATCATGACATCGTGGTGGTGGCCCAGCACAAGCTGCACGTCGGCAGGCAGCTTCCACAGGCCAGCCACCACGGCCGAGGCCTCCTGGTGGCACTGCTGCAATGCGATCCCCAGCATGGTGGGGTCTAGACCCGCGGCCGTGCCCTTCTGTTCGCCGAGCACGATGAGTGCTGCCGCCATCCCGATGTCGTGGAGCAGGCCACAGAGAAAGGCGTACTCCGAGGCGATCGAGGTGAAGCCGGACACCATGCGGGCCAGGTGCGCGCAGGCCGTGCTGTGGCGGCGTACGATCTCCATCGACTCGGCGTAGGCTTGCGAGCGGAAGACGCGCATGTTCAATGACACCTCCCAGGCGATCTCCGACAGGTTGCGCAGACCCAGACGAACCACCGCGTCCTGCAGCGAAGTGATGGTACCCACGGGCGCGAAGGCCGCGGACTGCGCGATCTTGAGCACGCGCCCCGCCAGCATGGGGTCCTTTCTCATCACCTCGACCACCTTGGCCGCATCCACATCGGGCTGCCGGGTCAGTGCGTGCACTTCGAGGGCCACCGCGGGCAAAAGCGGAGGGGTGTAGCCGGGCGAGCTGAAATGCGCGCGCAGGCGCGCCGCGAACTCTGCAGCCGTCTCGACCAGAATGGAGTCGCTGCGGATGACGTGGTGGCCTTGACCGTAGCCAGGGTTGTTGGTGAACTTCATTATCCCTGTCCCTCCCCAGCCAGCCGATTGGCCCTGGCTCCGTCGATCGACGTGTCACCGCTGACCAGGGTGTCAAGCAGCGATTGTGACAGCTTCGCCACGGCGGCCGTCCCCTTCTCAGTTGGTCGCCACCGAACGGACAGCGGCCTCCAGTTGGGCCAAGTCGAACGGCTTTTCCAGGTGACGATTGGGCACGCTATCGAGGAAGCTGCGGGCTCGTTCGGTAAAAGCCCCGCCGGTCATGAACAACATCCGCCTCGACAAGTCCGGTTTGGACTGGACCAGCTCCTCGTAGATGTCCATGCCCGTCACCTCCGGCATCATGAGGTCGCAGACGATGACGTCGTAGCCGCTGTCGTGGCGCAGAAGTTCCAAGGCCTGGCGACCGTCGTTGACGAAGCTCGCATTCCAGTAGCGGCTGATACAGCGACGCAGCGACGTGCCCAGGGCGGTCTCGTCGTCAACCAACAACACGCGCAAGCGGCGCTCATCGGGCACCCCCACGTCGTGGGGAGAGAGCGGCTTCTGCTCCTCGACTTCGGGGATACCCTCGGCCGGCGGGAGAATCAGGCGCACGGTGGTTCCCGAGCCCACCTGACTTTCGATGTAGATTTCCCCTTTCAGCGCCGTCACGATGCGGTGGACGATGGCCAGGCCGAGACCGGTTCCTTTGCCGGCCGGTTTGGTGGTGAAGAAGGGATCGAAGACGCGTGGCAAGACGTCGTGTGGGATGCCCACGCCGCTGTCCTGGATCTGAACGACGGCACGACCCGCCCGGTCGGTGGTGGTGGAAATGCGAATCTCATTGTTGGGCACATTGCCTTCCGGGATGGCCTGGGCGGCATTTATGAGCAGGTTGAGGAACACCTGTGCCATGCGTGACTCGTTGGCGTCCACTAGGGGCGTCTCGCCGTACTGGCGCACCACCTCGGCGCGGTACTTGATCTCGTTGCGCGCCATGCGCAAGGCGGATTCCATGATGGCGCAGATGTCGACCGGCCAGACCCGCTCGCCCCCGCCACCGGTCGAGAACGAGCGCAGGTCGCGCACGATGTCCTTCACGCGCTGGGCGCCCTCACGTGCCTCGTGCAGCGGCCTGTCCAAACTTTCAAGTTGGGGTACCAATTCGGCTGTCTTGTGCGCGTCCCCGCTGGACAATTGGCCAGAAATTCGCTGTACCTCGCTGGTCACGTATTCCAGGTTCATGCTCACGTAGAGCAGCGGGTTGTTGATCTCGTGGGCGACTCCGGCGGCCAGGGTGCCGAGAGATGCCAGCCGATCGGACAGCATCAGGTGGCCCTGAAGCTGCTTGCGCTCGGTGACGTCACGGCAGAGCAGAACCACGGCACGTTCACCTTGAAACTCGGTTAGCAGATAGAACACGTCCCAAGTGGCGCGGCTTCCGTCGCGGCAGAGAAAGTCAACCTCGGCCGACGGCGCCGGCCGTCCGCTAGACAGCATCTCGCGCAGGCGTTCGGCCTGAAACTCGCGATCCTTGCCCTCCACGAGATCGAAGAACTCGTGCGTGGTCAGCTCTTCCGCGCTGTCGCAATGAAGCGCGTCCGCCGCCGCGCGGTTGGCGTACACGACGCGGCCGCCAGCGCACATCAGGACTGGCTCGGGCGCGACCTCGACCAGGCTGATCAATCGCTCGTCGGCCTTGGCCGTCACTGCAGCAAGGCGCGTGGTGTACGTCCCGGCCTTGCCGCGGCGCGCTTTGCGTCTAAGTGCGTAGCCGGCGGCGAATCCCAGCGCACAGAGCGCTAGCACCCCCGCCGCAACCGTCGGTCCCCGCACGACACCAAGCAGGAGTGCCGTCGCAAGAACCCCGGCTACTCCAAGAACTGGAGAAAGATAGCGCGGGCTGAGGATCTTTATGGTCTGCATGGCCAGTTTCCTGTTCCCATGTATGTTTTCGCGTGGGGAGTCCGCCGGCTCTGCCAGCGCCGCGCGTGGCGAACCATCGCGCGAGGCCGAGCGAAGCGAGCGGGGAGGTGGTGGCAGGTGGGGGGCCGAAGGGTTTGGGAACCCTTTGAGGGTTCCCATGTATGTTTTCGCGTGGGGAGCCCGCCGGCTTGGCCGGCGGCGCACCATCGCGGGAGGGTTTGGGAACCCTTCCAGGGTTCCCATCTAGATTGTCGGCTCGCTGTCATCGATTCCTAAATGAAGGCGTCAAGATTCCGACGGCCGCCCGCCATCCCGCGATCGCAGCAGAAGATCGTGGCCGCGGGACAAGCACGAGGACGCCCACGACCAGCAATAGAGTCGGCCCGGTTTGTGCATTCATGCAAGCCGTTGGCGAAATGAGCCGATAAGGTCCGTACGATGCCCAGCATCCCCCCGACCGTGGAGATGTGCAGCGGGATGGATACCCGCACCTTGACCGGAGCGGCTGGCGCATCCTCGATCATCGGTCAGACCTTGGGCCAGTTCCGCATCACGGGGCTGCTGGGCGAGGGCGGCATGGGCCAGGTCTACCGGGCTGAGCATGTGCTGATTGGACGCAAGGCTGCCATCAAGGTGCTTGCGCCGGAAGTCGCCTCGGACAAGGACGTCGTGTCGCGTTTCTTCAACGAGGCCCGCGCCGTCAACGATATTCGCCATCCCAACATCGTCGAGGTTACGGATTTCGGCCATTTTGGCACCCAGCCCTACATTGTGATGGAGCTGCTGGAAGGCGAGACCCTGGAAGAGCGACTGGCCCGGGCCGGCGCGCTCGATCCAGTGGCAGCAGCGCAGATCGTGGCCCAGATCGCCTCTGCCGTGGGCGCGGCGCACGAGCACGGCATGGTCCACCGCGATCTGAAGCCGGCCAACATTTTCTTGTGCCAGCACCCGGATTATCCGGACTTCGTCAAGGTGCTGGACTTTGGCATCGCCAAGCTGACTGCGACCCGTGACCAGGTGGCCGGACACAAAACCGCGTGTGGCGCCATCATCGGCACCCCAGCGTACATGTCGCCTGAGCAGTGCCTAGGCGACGCCAACCTGGACCATCGCAGCGACATCTACGCGTTGGGCGTGGTGACCTATCAGATGATGACGGGACAGCGCCCCTTCGAGGCCGAAGCGGCAGGACGTCTCATCATGTTGCACGTGCAAGCCACACCGCTCGCCCCCTGTGCGCTGAATCCAGCGTTGCCACCGGCTGTGGGCGCCGTCATTCTTTGCGCGCTTGAGAAACAACGCGAGCATCGGTTCGCGAGCATGCGTGAGTTTCGCGACGCCCTGTCGGCGGCCGCGGCCGGAGTTCCGGCTGCCCAGGCCGCGCCGCACCCGCCTGAGGAGACGAGCGTCAGTGGGCCGTCGAGCATCGTCCCCTCGCTGGCACCGAATTCCGTGGGGGCGACCTTGCTCTCCGGCTTGCCCACGGTCTTGGGCGTGACGCCGCCACCGCTCGCGCAGGTGCCGGCCGCTCTCCCTGCACCGGCTGCCCTCGTGCCGGCGGTGGTCACCAAGGCGCCCACGCCGACCCCGCCCGCTGAACGGGTCAACAAGCAGGTCCTCACTGCGCGTCTGGTGGAGATCGTGCGCTCGCGCATTCAGCACGGCGGTCTGCCCTTGCCTCAGCTTTCGGCCCGCACCCTGCGCTGCCTGGACTTGGCCGCGGTACCCGAGTTTTCGTTCGGCAGCATGGCGGCCATCCTGGCTGAGGAACCGCGCCTGGCTGCGCGACTGGTGCAAGTAGCGAACAGCAGCGGCCCCGCGCGTCTGGCTGCGCACAATGCCGAACAAGCAATTCGGCGCTTGGGCGCCACCGGCCTGCGCACGGCCCTTCTGGAGATTGCCGTGCGCCCGGTCTTGGAATCGCCCGAGCCACGCCTGGCTGAGCTTTTCAAGCAGCCCTGGCACCACGCCGTCGCTGTCGCGCTGCTGACCCAGAGGTTGATGCAAGCGCATGGATGCGATGACGCCCTTGCCACAGAGGCATTTCTTGCGGGGCTTGTCCACGACGCGGGCAAGCCTGTGGTCGGCGCGCTCTTGCTCGACGTCGAGCGGCAGATGGCTAGCACTAAAGGTCGCCGTCTAGTATCCGATGATGTGATGGTCACATGCATCGATGTCACCTCAGCCCCGGCTGGCGCGCGGGTGGCGTGTGCATTGCAGCTTCCAGACGCTGCAGCGCAAGCCATCGAATGCGCCGGCGGCGAAGCTCTGCCCGGCTGGTCCCTGAGCAACGCCATCAGGTTGGCCGACGCGCTAGCGTGTCTCGAGGGTTTTCACCTGCGGCGCGAGGACATGGGCCGGGCGCCCGAGGTGGTGGAGGAGATCCGGCGCACAAGCGCTATCGACGAGCCGACCCTCGCGCACGTGGTTACCGGGCTTCGCGACTGCGTCCTCCGGCACTGGTAGCCGTAGATCAAAGTCAGCTATTTCGCACAGAGAGCTCAGAGGTCACAGAGATCGGAAAAGAAGAAATGGTGGGTGGGCTTCCTGTCCGAACCCCTTCTTCTTTTCCGACATCTTCCCCGCTCTGTGCTCTCTGTGTGGAAGAGCTAGCTACCCCGTATCTGATATTGTGGGGGGGAGTAAGTGTCGGATTGCCGACACCCCAAAAAGCGAGACGAGCCGTCGGAAAGTCGACGTCTGCTCGCAGTAGATGCCCCCGTCTCAACCTATTCGAGTTGGATCGGTCGTTGCATTTCCTCACGAGCGTGCAACCCAGGTTCGAGACAAGGACCTCCGACCAAGGGTCTCACCCAACCGCTGACCAGCACGAGGCTCATGCATGCCGGCGTACCTAGCGGAGTTTGAAGCAGAATATCGGCGACTTGGTCCCCAGTCGTTCGTGCGCGCGTACCCTTGGCCTGTTCTTATCGTGTCCGGCATCGGTGGCGTGCTCAAGGGAAACGCGAGCCGAAGCGGCACCATGATCGCGATGAATAGCGATTTGCTACAGGCAACCGCGCTGGCAGGGCGCGTCTTCCCGGTGCTCAAGGGCCGCAACTCGGTGCGCGGCCCGGTGACCATCGGTCGCACATCGGACAACGATCTAGTGATTCCCGAGTACACTATCTCGACACGGCACTGCCTGCTGGCGCTGGTCGACGGCGAGTACCGGCTGACCGACATGGGCACGACCAACGGCACGTTGGTCAATGAAGTGCCGCTGACCCCGCGCAAGCCATGCCGCCTGCAGGGGGGCGAGACCATGCGCATGGGTCGCTTCAGTTTGCTTTTTCATCTGCCGCGTGGGTTCGGGGAGTTCCTGCGACAGCGGACGCAGCCAGAAGATCAGGGTCAAGACGACTTCGGCAACGACAACAAGAAGGTCATGTGATGTTGAACACGGCTCTCCCCAGTGAATTTGCAGCAGCCTCCGATTCGTTCCCTGCCGATCCAGGTCTCATCTACGGTCCCGGCTCCCCCATCGTCGCCATCCGCGCCACTTGCACGCGCATCGCCGCGAGCAATGCCACCGTGCTGCTCACCGGCGAGACCGGTACGGGCAAGGAGGTCTTCGCTCGCCTGATTCACGCGCAAAGTCCCCGCGCCGACCGTCCCTTCGTCCCGGTCAACTGCGGCGCCATCCCCGAGACGCTCATCGAGAGCGAGCTATTCGGCTACGTGCGCGGCGCCTTCACCGGCGCCGGGGCTTCGCGCCGCGGCCGCGTCGCCATGGCTGAGGGCGGAACCCTCTTTCTCGACGAGATCGGCGAGTTGCCGTTGCCCATGCAGGTCAAGCTGCTGCGCCTGCTGCAGGAAAGAACCTACGAACCGGTTGGCAGCTCAACCTCGGTCATGGCGAACTTTCGCCTGGTGGTGGCGACCAACCGTGACTTGGCCCAACAGGTGCGCCTGGGCCGTTTTCGCCGTGATCTCTACTACCGTCTGCATGTTTGCCCGGTCCACCTGCCGCCCCTGCGCGAGCGGCGTGGCGACATCGCTGTCTTGTTTCACCATTTCTGGAAGCGCCACGGAGAAGAACGGGGGGTCACCTCCGCGGTGATGCGCCAGCTTGAGAGTTACGACTGGCCCGGGAACGTGCGCGAGTTGGAAAACCTGGTCGAGCGTCTATCGGTGTGCGCTCAGGGTCGCATGATCGAGATGGCCGACCTACCCACAGCTTTCGTCGAGTCAAATGATGGCAGCTTGCTCGATGGCGCCGAAACGGGTTCGGCTCTCGCGGGCGAAGATTCGCAAGACATCTGGCCGGACCTCGATGCCGTGCCTGAGCCGGTCTCCGTGCCGGAACGCAGTGAGCTTCTGGACGCTCCGGCTCGACGCGGGCCCGTGGCCTTGGCGCCGGAGGCCGGGGAAGCGGCGAGCACGCACGGGGCAGAGGCGCCGGCCACTCCCCCGCCCGCAAATCTTTCCCTGCCCGTGGATCTTCCCAACCTCCTGCGCACATTGGAAGATTTCTACATCCGCACGGCGCTCGAGCAATCGGGCGGCAACAAGAAAGAGGCCGCGCGTCTGCTCGGCCTCGGCCGCACGACTTTGGTGGAAAAGCTGCGTCGTCGCGCTGCTGACGTGTCAGCTCCGTGACCGGCAAGTTTCCTGTCGCGCCAGATCGGTGACAGAGAAGGACGTTGCTTTCGCCATGAAGGCGCGCGTTCTGTCTAATCGCCTTTGGGGCGACCGCAGGTCGCCCCTACACAAGAAATGCGGGCCGATGCCTACGCCTCTGGAGTGCCAAGGTCGCGTTCCTTCGCAACCCGCGAAGATTGTTTCGGAACGCCGTAACATCACTGGCCTTTCTCCTCTGTGGTCTCTCCTCTCCCCTCTGCGTTCTCAGTGGCGGGTGGTTGCCCAGATGGGGCCGCTCATTCGATTGCGCCCCCAACGCTTCGCTGGCCCCCGGCACAGACCCTGCATTGCCTGGCACCGCGATGTTTGTCCCGGTTGTTCTCCTTGTCCTGGCTGCGGAAGCAGCCGAAGCAACCCCACGCCTGCCCATGGTGGAGACGGTCGAGCGCATCCCGCTCCAGCGCTCCTCCGGCACGGTGACGTTGACGGCCTATCCCTTCAGCAAGCGCATCGAACTGCGTCCCACCCGCGATAGCGCGGGCTTGGCCTCCAAGATCGCCGCCGCAGGCTCGCGTCTTTGCCCGCACACCTTAATGGATCGCAACACCGTCATCCTCCAGTGTGTCACGCGCCGGCTTGATGGCACGTTGGCCAGCGACAAGGGCAACCTTTTCCTGGAAATCTACGAGTTGCGGGGAGTGCCCTGGCGTGGCGAGGAAAATCGCATCGACGTCTTCTACAGTCCCATTGATTTTCGCTTCGGCGACGGGTGTCCGGGAAACACGCCGGTCGCGCGTGGTGAGTGCGCTTATCGCGCCGGACAATACACCGTCGCTGCGGTGGAGTTCCGCCGCGCGCTGGCCGCGGAAGGCCGCCGCGTGGCCGCCATTCGCTTGGGAGACATAGCGCTGCGGGACCAAGATCCGATGGTAGCTGCGGGCTGGTATCAGGCCGCCGGCCGCATGGGAGGGTTCGGCCGACTGGCTGCGGTCCGTCTGTGCGAGCTGTCCGGCACCTGTCTGGGCAAGTCGCGACCATACTTCTTCGACAACTCGGCGCTGGCCGAGCCGCTGCACACTGAGATGCTTCTGCGGACGGCGCGCGTAGAGGCGTACCTGGGCGAGCTGCCGCAGGCCATGCTCGCCTTACGGCAGGCCATCGACGCCGCCCACGGTGGGTGCGATGGTAGCACCCTGCTCTTCTGCCGCCAGTTGTTGCTCAAGGTGCTGGAAGAACCGGGAAAGAACGGCGCGGTGGAAGCGCTAGAGACGTACCTGGCCCTGCCTGGCCGCCTCGAAGGCCCGCTTGCCTTCACCTTGGTACACGCAGCGGCACAGAAAGCGGCTTGGTTGGGAGCCCCGGTTTTCGCCGGCAACCTGATGGCAGCTAGCGCCAACGTGGTGGAGGCCGCCGGCCAGGGTTTGCTGGGTGACTTCTTGCTCAGAACCGTGGAATTCTACCTGGCGGGCGGCGATCGCACGCGTGCGCGCGTAATAGGCGAGTTTGCCGAGACACGCCTGGGCCGCGACAGGCTGATCGGCTCGCGCTGGAATGCCGTGCTCAAAGAGATGGAAGGAGGCGATGACGAGCTGGCCAGCGCGGTAGGCACGCGAATGGTGATCGGCGAAGCCACACGTGATCTCACCCTGGCCTACACCGCACTCGCGCGCGCGACCAGCGCTCGTCTGTCAGCCGAGGCGGCCAACGACGAGTCCGCGGAGGCGCCATGAACCGTCCTGCGTTGGCCAGGACGGCTCTGGCACGCGACTGGCAAGAGGAGAGGATAGCGTGAAGATCTTCGATGCAACCCTCAGTCAACTGGAACGCAGCCTCGACGTGCGGTTGCTCCGCCACAACCTGCTGGCTGCCAACGCGGCCAATGTGGACACGCCGGGCTTCCGTCCCAAGGACTTGGACTTCACCGCTGCCATGGTCTCGGTGGAGAACCGCTCGCGGGACGGCGACACCCTGGAGGCTGTGAGCACGGCGCCTGGTCACATGGAAATCGGTGTGCCCATCGGCAGCGCGAGCGCACAGGATGCCGAGCTTTCGCCCAAGGATCTGCCGGTGGTGGATATCCCGTCGAGCAACGCCTCGCTGGACGGGAACACAGTGGATCTCGACCGGACCATGGTGGCCATGGCCGAGAACGCCTTGCAGTATGGCGCCAGTGCGCGGGCCGCCGCCAGCAAGTTGGCCATCCTCAAATACGTGGCCTCGGACGGCAGCTAAGAAAGGCAAGCATGGGAATGGATTTTCTGACAGCCCTGCACGTGAGCGGAACCGCGCTTTCGGCCGAGCGCGTGCGCGTGAACTTGGCCTCGTCGAATTTGGCCAACGCGGAGACCACCCGCGATGCCAACGGCAACATGTACCGCCGGCTTGATCCCGTGTTCGAGTCCATGCCCTTGGGTGATGCCAGCGAAATCGCGCCCAATGCCACCGGGCCCATGGGTGTGCGCGTGTCGCGCATCGTGGCCGATAGTGGTCCCGGCCGCAAAGTATACAGCCCCGGACACCCGGACGCCGACCCCGACGGGTTTGTCACCTTCCCCGACGTGAATCCGGTGCACGAGGTGGTCAATCTGCTCTCGGCGTCGCGCTCATACGACGCCAACGCCACGGCGCTGGACACCCTCAAACAGATGGCAGCCCGCGGCCTCGACATTGCGAAATGAAGAACGACTGCTGACGGACAAGAACCATGCGCACTGAAATGGACATCGCCTTTGCTAGAATCAACGGACTCGACGGGCTCGAGCGCGCCAGCACACAGAGCTCCAAGCCGGCGAGCGCTGTCGCTTTCGCCGGCGAGTTGGACCGCGCGATTGGCGAGGTGGACAAACTGCAGATCGAGGCTGACCAGCAGGCGGCGCAAGTAGCGAAGGGCGCCGGCAATCTGCACGAAATGGCGCTGGCGCTGGAAAAGGCCGACGTGGCCATGCGTCTGGCGGTGCGGGTGCGCAACAAGGTCGTGGACGCCTACAACGAGATCATGCGCATGGGCGTGTAAGCCATGGATCAGTTCAGCAAGATGCTTCGCGGGTTCCCCCGGCGCCTCGCAGAGATGAACGCCGGGACGCGCATGCTCCTCGGCGCTATCGTCGGCCTCGCGCTGCTGGCGGGAGTGTTGGTCAGCGTACTGGGCAGCGGCGCCACCTATCAATACGCGTTCACCAACTTGTCGCCCGAAGACGCCTCGGAGGCGGCGGCCGTGCTCAAGGCCGCCGGCATCCCTTCCCGCAGCGAGGCGAACGGGGGTGCGCTGGCGGTTCCCGCTTCGCAGGTCCACGACGTCCGCTTGTTGTTGGCTTCGCAAGGCTTGCCTCGTGGGGGCGGCATCGGTTTCGAGTTGTTTGACCGCAGTGACTTCGGCGCCTCCGAGTTCACCCAGCGGGTGAATCTACGCCGGGCGACCGAGGGCGAGCTGGCGCGCACCATTTCACGCCTGCAGGCCGTGCGTTCGGCGCGCGTGCACGTGACCATGCCCGAAAAGGGCCTGTACCGCGATGACGACCGGCGCGCGGCGGCGGCGGTGGTCCTCAACCTTCAGCCGGGCCGAACCATGCACGAGCGCGAGTTGGCCGGCGTCCGGCATCTGGTCGCCTCGGCGGTCCCCGGACTCGACTCAGACAGCGTCACCGTCATGGACCAAAAGGGCATGGTGCTGTCAGGCGACCATTCCCAAACCGGCAAGCTGGTTGCGCAGGAGCGCGAGATCGAGAGTGCACTCGAACAGAGAATCGCCGACGTGCTGGAGCCGGCAGTTGGGCATGGTGCCGTGGTGGCGCGCGTGACCGCGAATCTCGACACCACCGAGATCGAGACAACCCAGGACAGCTACGACCCCGATACCGCCACGGTGCGCAGCGAGCACAAGACATCGGAGAGCATCAGCAGCGACGGAAGCAACGGCACAGGCGTGGCGGGCGCCGCCGCTAACCAACCCATGGCTGCCACCGCCGGTGGCAGTGCGGGCGCCACCCGCGCGCAGACCAATCGCGAAGATGAAGTGCGCAACTACGAGATCGCCAAGAAGGTCACGCGCACCGTCGCCCGCGCCCCGCGCATCGTGCGTTTGTCGGCTGCCGTGGTAGTGGACGGCGCGAACGGCAAGCCGCGGCCCGCGGAAGAGGTGCGTCGTCTTGCCGAGTTGGCCAAGCGGGCGATGGGATTCGAGCTCCAGCGGGGCGACTTGTTCGAGATCTCCAGTGCGCCATTTGCCAAGGTCGAGGAGGCGGACATCAAAATCGCATTCTGGGAGCGACCCGAATTGTGGCGCGTGGGCAGAATGCTGGGCTGGGCTGTCTTGGCCGGCGCCGCTCTGTTCATCTTCGTCCGTCTGCTTCGTCGCACGTCGTCGGCCATCGCGCTGCTGAAACCGGGCACCCGGGTGGGCGATGTGGACATGGCTTCGATGTCCCAGTCGGGCGAGAGCTGGAAGATGGTGTCCGGCGACAGCAGCATAGCCCTGCGCGAACGGGCGCGCGAGCTGGGCAAGACGGATCCGGGGAGGGCAGCCCACTTGCTGAGAGCATGGGTCAGTGCGGACGTCGAAGGGAATCGCGAAGTGAAGGAGAACGCGCATGTCTGACGGTCTTGTGAATCTGCAAGGTTCCCCGGCCGGGCCGGGCGCCCAGCGGGCGGCGGCGGTGCTGCTTGGACTGGGGCCCGAGGTGGCAGCCCAGATCTTCAAGGCCCTCGATGAGGGCACGGTGCGCCTGATCGCTCTCGGGGCACGCGGCCTGCGCAAGGCTCCAGCGGCCATCCCGGTGGCGCTCTCGTCTTTCGTGAAGACCATGACCGGCCTCGACGGCGAGGCCATGGCGGGCAACAGCCTGTTGCGAGATGCCGCGACCAAGGCCCTTGGCCAGGAGGTCGCGAACCGCGTGTTTGATGATCTTCCCGCTCCCTCGCTGGCGGCGGAAGAAGGCTTCACCACCATTTCGAATGCCGATCCCGAAGCCCTGGCGCTCTTGCTCTCGCGCGAGGAGCCGCAAACTGCGGCTGTTGTACTCGGCACCATAGACCACGCCCACGCGCTGGCCGTGCTCAAGCACATCCCGCAGGCGCAGCATCCCCAGATCCTGCGCCGGCTAGCCGCCCTGGACACGGTGGCGCCCGAGGTACTGCAGGAGGTGGGGCAAGCCATATCGCAGGAGCTCAGCTCCGCCGTGCCGGCCAATACGCGGAAGCTCGACGGGCGCAACACCACGGTGAACCTGCTCCGTTCGGTGCCGGCGGCCCAGCAAAGCGAGGTGGTCGGCGAAATTGAGAAGGACGATCCCGAGTTGGGAGCGGCCCTGCGCTCACGCCTCTTCACCTTCGACGACCTTGTCCACCTCACCGATCGCGATCTGCAGACCCTCATCCGCGAGATCGACATGACCCAACTCACGGTTGCCCTCAAGGGCGCGCCTCCCGCGGTGAAGGAACGCTTCCTCAAGAACATGTCGACCCGAGCCGGCCAGATGCTGGAAGACGAGATTGGCGCCATGGGTCCGGTCAAGCTGGCTGCGGTGGAGGCGGCCCAGGCTGAGCTGGTCAAGATTGCCTTTGGTCTGGCCGAGCAGGGTCGCATCAGCATCGTCAACCCTACGGAAAGGATGGTCTGACACGATGATCGCGCACAACGGAGAAGCCCCTACCCGTCGCCCCACCTTCATGGGTCGGCTGCCCAGCCAGCCGCAAGTGGAGCCGGCCGCGTTCGGAGGTCCGCCCCTGCGCCGCTCACCGACAGGTTCTTCGGCCTCCGCGTCCGAGCACCCAGCGCCTCCCACAGTCATCGATATGCAGAAGGTGGCCGATGAAGTCAGCGAGCGCATCGGCAGCGCGGCCCAATTTCTGCGCCAGGCCGCCGAACGGCTAGCCGCCGAGGCCCGCTCCGACGCGCTGGAGGTGGGCTTCATGGTGGCGCGCCGGATCCTGGAAACTGATCTGGCCGCCAACTTGGAGCACCTGGTGGGGCTGGTTCGCAGTGCGATTCGCCGCTTGGGCGAGTCGCGCCACATCAAGCTGCAGCTTTGTCCCGACGATGCTCGCTTGGTCGAGGAGGCGCTCAAGAACGAAGGCGCGCAGGCCATTTCGTCGGTGGCGGCCGCCCAGATCGAAGTGATTGCGGATGCGTCTCTGCAGCGGGGCGACTGCGTGGTTGCGGGCGATCTCGGCACGGTAGACGGCCGTATCAATACCCGCCTCGAGGAGCTGCGCCACGCGCTGCAGGCGGGGACCTGGGAGGAGAGTTCGTGAGCCTGCTTGCTCTGGAGGAGATCCGCAACCGCTTGGCCCACGCCGAGCCCTGTGTGCTGGCTGGTCGGGTGACCCGTGCCTCGGGCATCGTGGTGGAGGCGGCTCTGCCCCGGGTGGCGGTGGGGACCTCGTGTGAGATTCAAGCCACAGGGAGCCGCCTGGTCACGGCTGAAGTGGTGGGCTTCGCCGGTTCGCATGCTATCCTGATGCCGTTCGGCGACGTGCGAGGCATCGGCGAGGGTTGCCCAGTCATTCCCCGCGCCAGCGCGGGCGAGATCGTGGTGGGTGAGGCGCTGCTTGGGCGTGTGGTCGACGCAGCCATGCGGTCGCTCGACGGCATGGCGTCCCCGCTGGTGCGCACGCGGGTGCCCTTGCACGCGCCGCCCCCGCCGGCCATGAGCCGGCGGCGCATCAGTAGGCCCCTGGTGCTGGGCATTCGTTCCATTGACGCCTGCCTGACCTGCGGCGAAGGCCAGCGCATGGGCATCATGTCAGGGCCGGGATTGGGCAAGAGCGTGCTGCTTGGCATGCTCGCGCGCGATGCCGACGCCGACGTCATCGTGGTGGGGCTGGTGGGCGAACGAGGCCGCGAGGTGCGCGAGTTCGTGGAGCGCGACCTGGCCCAGGGCTTGCGCCGTTCCGTGGTCGTGGTGGCTACTGGCGACGAACCGCCCCTCGTGCGCGTGCGTGCTGCCATGGCCGCCACCGCCGTGGCCGAGTACTTCCGCGACCAGGGCAAGCGCGTGCTCCTCCTGCTCGACTCGCTCACCCGGGTTGCCATGGCACAGCGGGAAATCGGGCTGGCTGCGGGCGAACCTCCCACCGCGCGCGGCTACCCGCCGTCGGTGTTTGCCCTGCTGCCGCGCTTGGTAGAGCGCGCCGGAAACGTGGAGGGCGCGGGCAGCATCACGGCCATGTACACCGCGCTCGCCGAAGGCGACGATCTCACCGACCCGGTAGTCGATGCGGCGCGCGCGTGCCTGGATGGCCACATCGTGCTGGCCCGCAGGCTGGCCCAGCGGGGCCATTTTCCGGCGGTGGACTTGCTCGGCAGCGTGAGCCGAGTGATGAACGACATCGTGTCGGTGAGCCATCGCGAGCTGGCGCAAGAGACGCGCGAGGTTCTGGCCGCCTACCGGGAGACAGCCGATCTCATCGAGGTGGGCGCGTACGTGGCCGGCACCAATCCGCGCGTCGACCGATCTCTCCGCTGCATCAACGAACTCAACGCCGTGCTTCGCCAGAGCCCGGACGAGCGTTTCGCGCTCGAGCAGACCCTGGCCGACCTGAAGCGCGCGTTGGAAACGCCAGGCCCTGCCGCGGCCTCGGCAAAACCGGAGCCCCATGACTAGTATGGTGTTGCATCTGTGGCTGGCGGTGGCCAGTGTGGCCGCCGCGCCTGGCGGCGGCCCGACGCTGCCCGTGAGCCCGATAGTGGCTCCCCCGGCGGCACCGTCGCCGGCGGCACCGCCCATTCCTGCGCGGCCCGGTTTGTCCCCAATCGAGCCGCCGCCCATCTTGGGCGGCACTGGTCGGCCCAGTCGCGCGGCCATTGAAGAACCAACCCCTGCTGCGGGAGAGCAAGTCGCCCCGAGCGAGGCACCACCTGCGCTACCGAAGCCGGAAACGAGCCCGGCTGGCACTGCGGCGTCGGCCCGACACAGCCCCGGCAAGGCCAAGAGTGCGCGTGTCACCGCGGTTGCCGGACGCGGCGTTCCGCCCGCCCTGCCCAGCTTGACCACCACCGCGCTGAAGAACGAGCTGCACCAGTCCCTGTCCGCACCGACGGAGGTGGTGGCGCCAGTTTCCGATCGGACGCGTCTCGAGCAGTTGGTGTCGGAGATCACCCAGGCGCGTGAGGCGCTTCGGCAGGAGACAGTCCGCCTGGAGGCGCTCATCAAACAGCGTGGTTCGTGTGATGGCGAGGCGCGCAGCCTGCCGAGCGAGAGCAGCCCTTCCGCCACTGTCGCAGCAACGGCGGCAAAGGACATGGCGCGCGAGCAGCTCGAAAGCGTGTCCAAGGCGATGAAAGGCATGAAACCCGAACAGGCCGCGGCGGTGGTGTCGCGCCTGGATCGCCGCTTGGCGGCCGAGGTCCTGCGTCGCATGCGGCCGGCCGACGCCGGGGGTGTGATGGGGTACCTCAAGCCGGACCTGGCAGCGGAGTTGGCCACCGAAATCGCGACACGCAAGCCGAGCCCAGCTCGCAAGGGAGCCACCCCATGAAAGTCGCCGCCGCTGCGATCGTGCAGGCCGAAAGCAGCCGGGTTTCCCCTGGCTCTGGCCGTGCGTCCCATCAGGGGCGCGACGACAGCTTCACCCAGACGTTTTACCGGTCGCTCCGCAAGGGGGACTCCCCGTCGCCAGCTTCCTTGCTGGAAGCCACGCGGGGAATGCCGTCAGATGGGATTTCGGTGGCCATGCCATCGTCCGAGAATGCGGGAACGCCTGAACGCGGTGCCCCAGCCCGGTCGGTGCTGCCGGCAAGCGTCGCCTCGGCAACGGCAGAGGGCGAGCTGGCTCTCCCCCCCGCCGCCAGTGCTGCGGGCGATGCTCGCGGTGAAGCGCGACCTGCCGCGGGTGTGCAGACAGGCGCACAGCCTGCTGCCGCCGGCGTCGATTACTTGGCCGCAGTGGGCTCGCCGCCCATTGCCACGCAAACAATCAGCCGCGGGCACGCCTGGCCTGAGACCACCCTGCCCCCAGCAGGGCAAGGCCCTTTGCACGGACTAGCCGAGGGGCAGTGGAGCAAGGTTGTGCCGGAAAGCCACGACGCCGCTGCTCAGGGGGAAAGCACGGTTGCGGAAGACTCGAATTCCGGATCGGCCTTGCCTGGCGCAGCGGCGCCCCCTTCGCCGCCCGAAGAAACAGTGTGCCCACATCCGACGACCACGGCCACTCCCTTCGGGGGCTTCGGGACGGACAACCCACCCCACCTCCCCCCGCGCGCTTCGCGCGCGCCCGTCGCGGCCACGGCAACGGATGCCGGAGCGAGGTTGGCTCGCGTCTTTGCGACACCGACTGTGGCGGTTTCAAAAGCGACGAACGATGGCACACGGCTGGTGCGAAGCCCTGCGACGCCGCTCGCGGCGTCTGCGCCTGAGCCAGCCACCCCCTTGGGGGGCTTGGGGACGGACAGCCCACCCCAACTCCCCTCGCGCGCTTCGCACGCGCCCGTCGCAAAGATGCCCTCCAAGATGACGGCCGACGGAGCGAGGCCGGCGCGCGCCTTTGCGACACCGACGGCAATTCCAGCGGTGACGAGTGATGGCACTCGCCTGGCGCGGAGCTTTGCCAGGCCAGTGGAGACATCTGTCCCTGAGCCGACCAGCCCCCTCGGGAGCCTCGGGACGGACAGCCCACCCCCACTGCCCCCGCGCGCTTCGCACGCGCCCGTCGCGGTCGCGGCCACGGAGACGGTCCAGACGGCGACAGCCAATGGAGCATGGCCGTCTCACGTCCTTGCGATGCCGACAACGGCATCTGCACCTGAACCAACCGCACTTTTCGGGGGCTTGGGGACGGACAGCCCACCCCCACTGCCCATAGGCGTTAAGCGGGGCCTGACGGAGAAATCTGTGACCCCTTCTCCCCGGTCCGCCGGGGAGAAGGTTGGGATGCGGGGTCCGGCTCAACACGGCCCCTCCCCCCAACCCTCTCCCCGCTTCGCGGGGCGAGCGGGCGGAATGCTTGTGCCTCCGCTGGCCTGCCGCTTAGCGCCTATGCCCCCACTGCTCCCGCGTGCTTCGCGCGCCCCCGTCGCGACCACGGTCACAGCTACGGCCACGGCCACGAGCACGGCCACAGCGATGCTTTCCACGCCGACGGCCGAGGGAGCGAAACCAGCTCGCGTCTTTGCGACACCGACGGCAGCGTCAGCGCCTGAGGCGGCCACCCCCGTCCGGGGCTTCGCGACGGACACCCCGCCCATCCTCCCCCAGCGTGCTGCGCACGCGCTCGTCGCGACCTCGGCCAAGCCTGCACCGGCTGGCCCACCCATTTCTTCCCCGACCACCGCGCCGCCCGCTCCACCTGCAGCAGAAACAAGTGCCTCTGTTGCACCGGCGGGTCCAGCCCTGGCCGAGTCACGCGCTCGTACCAGAGAGGCGGGCACGGAAAAACCTGCGCGTGCGCAGGACGGCACGGATAGTCCCAGCGCCGAACCGTCGGTGTCTTTGGCAGCCTTCATCGCGGCCCCGAACTTCCCCGCTGCTTCCTCCCAAACCCATCACCCGCCCGAGATCGCCTCGGTTACAGAACCTGTCCACGCGCCACGGAATGGCGAAGGCAAAGAAACTGGGGACCGTGCGGCCCCTGGGGTGTCGCTGCCCACTCCGTTGGCGTACCGCCAGGATGGCCTTCGGGCCGAAGCGCAGGCAACGGCCTCACTGACCCAGGCTCAACTGCAAATGCCCCCGCCGGTTCACGCGCCAACCGCGGGTGGACCGACCAGCACGCCGCTCGCCGACCCGCGTGGGGCCACTCACCTACCGGCGCACTCCGCCTCCCTGGCTGCCCAGGTTGTCCGCGACGAGGGGCTGAACATGACTGTGCTGGCGCATGCAGCGCACATGGCGATCGAATCGCCGAACGGGGATTTGGACTTGCACCTGCGTGTGCGACAGGGCAGCGCCGAGATCACTGTGGGCGGATCCATGGCGCACCTCTTCGAGGCACGCGCACCCGAGGCGCGCACGGCGCTGGCCGGCGAGGGTCTTGCGTTGGGGCGGTTCGATTCCGGCCAACCAGATGGCGGACAACATGGCCAGCCAGCACCCGAAACCCCAGAACGTGTGGGCGAGGCGCCCCCGCCGTATCGGCCAAACCACGGCGCCCCTCTGCTCACCCCAACGGACGGACGCATCCACGTCACCGCGTGAAGGAGACCACCATGTCCATCGAAACATCGACCACCACCAGCGTCGGCCAGTCTTCTACGCCACAGCCGGCCAATGCCACAGGTTCCAACGCGCTGGGAAAGGATGAGTTCCTTAAGATCCTGACAGCGCAGCTTGCGAATCAGGACCCCACTGCTCCCATGGACAGCAACGCCTTTGTGGCGCAGTTGGCGCAGTTTTCCGCGTTGGAAGAACAGCAGAACACGAATGACACCCTCACGCAGATGCTCGCTTTGCAAACGAGTGCCAACCAGACCGACGCCGTGTCGGTGGCCGTGTCCTCGGTGGGCAAGGAAGCGTTCTACAACGCGGGTCAGATGACCCTTAGCGCGGGCGGAACCATCAGCGTCAGCGCCACCCTGGCCTCGCCGGCAACTGACGTCGAAATAGAAATCGACGACGCCAACGGAAATGAGGTGCGTCGCCAGTCGTTCGGCGCCATGTCGGGAACCCAGACCTTGACTTGGGACGGGTGCAACGACTCGGGCGTGGCCCAGCCGCCCGGAACCTACACTGTCAAGGTCACTGCGACCGACATCTCCGGCAAGGCCGTGTCGGTGACCCAGCAATCGTCTGGCCTCATCACGGGCGTGACGTTCCAGAACGGAATCACCCAACTCATGATCGGCAATACTCCGATCTCGCTTAGCGACGTTACGTCAATTCAGGACACCAGCAACACGCAGTAACAACAGGAAAGGAAAAACACCATGAGTCTCTTGACCGCAATGTACTCCAGCGCCAGTGGCCTCAATTCAACCACCGATGAGCTGTCGGTGGTGGGGGACAACATCGCCAACAGTCAGACCGTGGGCTTCAAGGCCTCTCGTACCGACTTCGCAGACTCCATGGCCCAACAAATCACGGGCGAGGGCGAACAAGGTCTGGGCGTGCGAACCCTCACTGTGCAACAGCTAATGAGCCAGGGCGCCTTCACCACGACCAATCAGGACACGGACGTAGCCATCGAAGGCAATGGCATGTTTGTGCTCTCGGGCAACTACGGCGGAGCCAGCGGCACTTTCTACACCCGCAACGGCCAATTCGTCACAGACAAGAATGGTTACCTGGTCAACCAGGAGGGTCTGCGCGTGCAGGGTATGCAGGCCGACCCCAATGGCAACGTCTCGTCTGGGATCCTCGGCGACCTGCAGGTTGGCAACGCAACTGCGCCTGCCAAGCCGACTGACGGAATTACCATCGAGGGCAATCTGGATGCCACCGCCACCCCGACGGAAAATGCCGATGCCGCAACCGGTTACGGCGGGTGGGATCCCACCAATGCCAGCAACACCTCCAATTTTTCGACCAGCATGGTGGTCTACGACTCGCTCGGCAAGCCGGTGCAGCTCAACATCTACTTCTGCATGAACACCAGCGGGGATTGGGACTATCACGCAGTCACCGACGGCGCGAACCTGACGGGTGGCACCGCGGGGACGGCGACCGAGGTCGCCACCGGGGAATTGAAGTTCGACACCTCGGGTCACCTCGTGTCCAACACCACCAGTTTGAACAACTTCAATCCGATCAATGCAACCAACCCGCAGCCCCTCACCTTCAACTTTGGCACAGGTACTGCCGCTGGCGGGACTGGCCTGGATGGGATCACCCAGTACGCGTCCGCGTCGGCGGCGAGCTTCGTCACCCAGGCGGGGTTCACCTCGGGGAGCCTCAGCGGCCTCAGCATCGGGAGCGATGGCACAATCACCGGTGCGTTCACCAACGGCCAGAGCCGGGTATTGGGCCAGCTCGTCATCGGCAATTTCGCGGCGCCCGACCAGCTCTCGCGCGTGGGCGGATCCCTCTACCGGGAAACCAACGCGTCGGGGCCCGCCACCCTGGGAGCGCCAGCCACCGCGGATCGGGGCAGTATCAGCGCGGGTACCTTGGAGCAGTCCAATGTCGACCTTTCGCAAGAGTTCATCAACATGATCGCGGCCCAGCGCGAGTTCGAAGCCAATTCCAAGACGTTGACTACCGCCGACCAGCTCCTGTCTGATCTGATGATGATTCATCGCTAGTTCGGCTGTCTCTGGCCGCGCCTAACCCGCCCGGCCCGCTGGTTTTCGGCGCACAAGCGCCAGTTTTCCTGCTCGCAAACCCATTGCACGAACGTGAAGTCATGATCTACGTCACCCGGCTTGATCACAAAACCATGGTGGTGAACGCCGAGCTCATCGCCACAGTGGAAAGCACGCCCGACACCATGCTCACCTTGAACAACGGCCATCAGTTCTTGGTGCGCGAGACCGTGGCGGAGCTAGTGGCCCGGGTGCTCGAGTATCGACGCCAAGTCAACCGAGCCCTGCACGTGGTTTCAGCGCCGACCGACCCTGGCCCACCAGAAGAGACATAGCCCATGGACATCGCAACCCTCGTTGGCGTCGTTCTCGCGATTGGCGGCATTCTTCTCGGGCAACTGCTCGAAGGAGGACGTGTCGGATCCATTGTCCAGGGTACGGCTGCGCTAATTGTCTTTGGCGGCACAATTGGCGCCGTGGCGGTCAGTTATCCCGTGAGGGACTTCGTGCGCGGATTGAAACTGGCGGTGATGGCCCTGCGGGACAAGAAGAGCGACCTGGACCAGATCGTACAACAAATCGTGGAGCTGGCGGGTGTGGCACGACGGGATGGCGTGCTGGCGCTGGAACAACGCCTACCCGGAATTGAAGACGACTTCCTCAAGCGGGCCGTGGGCTTCATTGTAGACGGAGTGGATGCGACCGTGACTCGTGACGCGTTGGAGACGGAGATCATGCTCCATTTCGAGGAAGACACGGTGGGGGCCAAGGTCTTCGAGTCCGCGGGTGGCTATGCTCCGACCATTGGCATTTTGGGTGCGGTGTTGGGCCTGATCCACGTCATGGAAAACCTCAATGACCCGTCCAAGCTCGGGGGCGGCATCGCCACCGCCTTTGTGGCCACCGTGTACGGTGTGGGCAGCGCAAACATCCTGTTTCTGCCGATGGCGAGCAAGATCAAACGCAAGCTAACCCTGGAGAAGGAGCGGCGCATCCTCATCGCCGAGGGCGTGCTCTCCATCCAGGCCGGCCTTAACCCACGCGTGCTCGAAGAGAAGATTCGCGCCTATGCCGGCGGCCATGGTTCGGCTGCGGGCAAGGAATAGGCCATGGCGAAGAAGCGCGTACACGCGGAGGAACACGAGAATCACGAGCGCTGGCTGGTCTCCTATGCCGACTTCATGACCCTGCTCTTCGCCTTCTTCGTGGTCATGTACTCCATCAGCCGCATCGACCAGAAGCGCATGATCGAGGTGGCCAAGGCGATCAAATTCGCCATGCACTACAAGGGCACGGGCGGCATTGACGAGATACCGGTTTTCGATGGGCCGGTCCTCGAGGGTGGCTGTGTGACCAATCTAGGGGACCAGCGCTCGACCAACCAGGACGTCGAAGCGGTCGAGGCGGTGCGCCGCCGCATCGAGAAGAAGTTGAAGGGATTGCTGCTGGAAAGGCCCGACGTTCCTCCCACTGTGCTCATGCGCACGGAGGGGCGCCGGCTGATGATTCGCTTGTCAGCTTCTCACTTCTTCGATCCTTCGCAGGCCGCGATCCGGCCCGAGATGATTCCCGTGCTGGACGCCATCGCCAACGAGTTAGCCCAGTTCCACCGGTCCATCCGCATCGAGGGCCACACCGACGACCAGACCGCGGCGCACACGCGCTTCCGCGACAACTGGGATCTGTCCGCCTCACGCGCCGCTGCCGTGGCCAGCTATATGCAGGGCGCCCACCACATCGACGGCAAGCTACTCAGCGCTGCCGGCCAGGGCTCGACGCGGCCGATCGCTGACAACGGCACGCCCCAGGGGCGCGAAACCAATCGCCGCGTGGAACTGGTATTGGAGATCAAAGCGGAGGACGCCCTCGACGCCATAGCGCGTTGATTGACCTTGCGGCGGAGGTTAGGTGTCGCCATCGGTGCAACCGCCCTCGGCTGAGACCGCAGGGGGAGGACTCAGAGAGGCGGACGGATCACGAGTTGCTGGTGGTCTTGTAGTTGTTGCCGGTGTTGCTGTAGAAGAGCGCATTCAGGTAGTTGCTAGCCGTATTGAGTGAGCTGACCGTCTGTTCCATAGCGGTGAACTCGGAGGTCAGCCGGGTCTGCTCGTTGTCCAGGTAGGTCTGCCAGTAGTCGATGGTGTCGCCAAGGGAGCTGACGCTGTCGTTCAACGCCTGGGTCTCGCCCACCAATGCCCCACTTACCGGATCAGTCTGCTTGGCGACCAGAGAGTCCACCAAAGCCGTGATGCCGGTCTTGGCCGTGGTGAACAGCTTGTTGGCGCCGCTTGGGTCTGCGGCCACGGCTTCGGCGAAGGTGTTCTGATACGGGAGCTTGTCGAGCGCGATCGTCCCGTCGTCCTGCAGGCTGAGGTTCAGGTCAGACAGGCTTTGCACCGCACCGGTGCCGCCTACGCTCTGGGACAGCAAGCCCTGCATGTCGCTTTCGAGACCGAGAAGAAATGAACCGGCCAGGGGATTGTTGGTGGCTGCTTGTGACGGATCGGGACGCAGTTGGCTGTTGAGAGTCGTGACCACGTTGTTGTAGGCAGTGATGAAATTGTTGATGCTTGCTGCGGACGAGCTGGAATCGCTGGCAAAGGTGACATTCGTGGCCACGTTGGACTGTCCGGTCAGGTTCAAGGTCACACCAGGAATGGCGCCGGTGATGGTGTTGCTCTGACTTTGGATGGCCAAGCCGTCCACGGTGAGCGAGGCGTTCTGCGCCGACTGAAGAGTCTTGAAACTGAAGCCAGGATCCGTGCCAACGACCTGCAGGGCAGCACTAGGGTCAGTATCACTGGTCGCGTACCCTGTGCTGTTGCGGGTTACTGACAGGTAGTACTTGCTGCCGTCTGAAACCACCGAGGCGGTCACCTGCGGAACCTGTTTGTTGATAGCGTCGGCAATAGCGGCCAAGCTCTGGCCGGTCACGCTGATGGCCGTGCTTGGACTGGTGACGCCGTCGATGCTGAACTGAAGGCTGCCGGTCAGGCCGGCGTCATTCTGGGCCGACGAGAAACCGGTCTGACTGCGAAGCTTAGCGGCGAGCGCCATCTTTGAAACCTGAACCGTGCTGCTGCCCTCGCTTTGCGCTGCGCCGGACACGGTGAAGTCCGCATAGGTTGAAGTAGCCTGGATGGGTGCCAGGCCCGTGGTGCCGAGCGTGTCGGCCGCACTCTGAAGCGCCTGTAGCTGGGTGGTGAGGGTGGCCACGGTCGAGATCTGGACCTTGTAAGCCGCTTGCTCGCTTTGAGCCTGCGTCATCGCTGCCGAATCTGCCGTGATGATGCTGTTGACGATCGAAGTGGTATCAAGCCCTGATGCGAGACCACCGGCCTGGAAGAGCGGACCGGTCGTCGAGATGGGTGAGGTGGACATGAAAAGGATCTCCTTGATCGGATAGGGGCAGCTCTAGCGCGGCCGTTGAGGGGAATGGCGATAGACCTGCGCCCGGCGACCCGAGGCAAGACGGTTCAGGTCTTCCACTACGCGTTGCCGCAGACTAGCCTCTGCGGCGAAGCAGCGCTGGAGCAGTTCGCGCGCCTGCGCGACAACCTCCGGAGAAGGTCGTGGAGCAGAGGGGTCACAGAGAGCTTGCAGGCCCGCGAGCGCTTGCGCAGCTTCCCCGGCTTTGCCGGCCTGCAAGAGCCGGGCGCCTTTTTCAAGTGTGACCAGCCAAGGGTCGCTGGTCGCAGTCATCGGCCGGTACCCCCGGCTGCCGCGATGGGCGTTGCGGCTTCACTGGCCACCGCCTGGTCGAATGCCTCAACGATGGGAAGAAACACACGCTCCGCCTCTTCCATGTACTGGGCCGATGTGGCGCCGATGGCTAGGGTCAGGCGGCCCACCACGAAACCGTAGACTGCGTCGAGCTGCTCGCAAAGGCTGGGCGCGATCTCGCGCTTGAGCGTGGCTTGCAGGCCCAGCACAATGGCCGCCGCTCGCTCCGCCGCGTCCCCGCCGGTCCGGTAGTCGCCCCTCTCGTACGCAGCCCGCGCGGCGCGCATGTGGCGCAGCGCGGTTTGGAACAGGGTCATCATGATTCGCGGCGCTGATGCCGTGCTGACGTTGGCGTTGGTGTAGGTGCGGTAGGCGTTCATTGCTTTGCTCCGGTTGCTGCTTGACTCGTGCTCTTCACCCTATTCGCCTTGCGGATTCATGATACCGCCCCATTTCATTCCGATCATCGGTGGGAAGGAATCACATCTATAGAGGAACGACCGCCCCAGGCACCCAGCTCCCCAGGGCGGTCGTCCAAAGCTCATGTTGCCTCTAGCTTTCCGTCC
>Ga0182011_10000178_pt1 | contig 53012 bp, 49 predicted proteins | sample 711E1DmetaG_FD_120481 | JGI IMG/M metagenome (GOLD analysis project Ga0182011, IMG submission 120481) | Permafrost microbial communities from Stordalen Mire, Sweden - 711E1D metaG | ecosystem: Environmental > Terrestrial > Soil > Wetlands > Permafrost | place: Sweden: Stordalen | collected...
CATTCGAGAGGCAAGCTCTTCTTCCGCCTCTGTCAGCAGGCTGTGCAGGTCGGGCCGGTGCCCGCCGCATCGCTGCCCACCCCCAACCTGTAGTGGGTGGTGGAGTCAAGTGCATACCCCTAACGCCAATTGACCCAAGACCTGAAAGCCGATCCGGGTAGAGGCTCGTAACTCCCCACCCACGCCCAAGAGCCGTGTCTGGAGTGGATGGCCGGAAATCTGGGCGGGGTCCGATCAGGTGACGTCTTTGGGGAGCGTGACGGTGCCTCGTGAGGCGATTGCGCGCCGCGTCGCCTCGAGCACGTAGCGGTGCGGATCGACGCCTGCGAGCTTCGCGCTCTCGAACAGCGTGTAGCACAGTGCCGCGACCTCGGCGCCGCGCTTAGAGTGGGACCCGTAGTGATTCTTCCTTCCAACGACCACACCCCTGAGCGCGCGCTCGGCTGCATTGTTGTCCAGGGGCACGCGGAGATCCGCCAGGAAGCGTGTCACCCCCGGCCACAGCGAGAGCATGTAGTCGATCGCCTTTCCGAGCGAGCTCTCCGGCAGCGTGGCGGGCTTGGTCGCATACGCCCACTCTCGCAGTTGGGCAATGATCACCTTCGAGCGCTCCCCGCGCAGGCGCATGCGGAGATCCAACGCCTCCGTTTGGGCTTCATCCGGCGCCGTCCGCGGCAGCCGCGGGACTTGGCGCTCGACCTCGTAGAGTTCCCCGATCCACTCGATCGCTGTTCGGCACTCTTCGGGGTACGAGCTCTCCGCCTCAATGAACTTCCTCCGCACGTGCGCCCAGCAGTGCACCGGCGTGCGAGCAGGCAGTCAAAGCGGCGGAGCATGGTGAGCGGCAGGATCACCTTGCGGTACTCGTTGCGTTTGTACGGTCCCCGCAAGAGGTTGCAGATGTCCCAGATGAAGCCGGCGAGCTGCTGGTGTGTTTCGGGTGTCACGCGGCCCCTCCGTCGCTGGTGGTCGTTGGACTTGGCGGAAACCTCGATCGTCGGACATGATACGCCTCGCCCACTGGGGCGGCGGCTGCCCGCTGCCACGACCATGGGCCGGCCACCGCCCGCGAGTCCGACTAGTCTGCGGGGGTTCCTCCTTGTCGCTGGGATCTGGCCCAGGCTTCGACGTTACTCCGCCTGTCGCGAACGCGACCGCCGATCTTCAGGTATGGCACCTCGGCTCGCCTGGTGCAGCGCCAAGTTGACAGCGTGCCCTCCGAAAGCCCAAGAATCTCGGCCGCCTGTGCGGTGGTGAGGAGTTGGTCCTTCGTTATTCGGGGTTCGACAGGCCACTCCCTCGCGATGGCGAGGCGGATGCCCTGCAATTCGGCTCGTATCTCCCGAAGTAGCGCTGGAATAGACGCGAGTTCCGTTCCGAGGGCCTGAAAGGAGAGATCGCTTGGCATTGGGCACCTCCCGCTCCTGAGTGTAAGAAGCTGAATGCCCGCGATGGTTGGTTCGATCCAGCCACTGTGGCGCGAGGAAGCTCGGGGATTGCGACAACAAATGCGCAGCCCATGGGACTGCCTGACGGGGAACGATCGCGAAACCCTGCCGCGGTGTTACCGGGGTGTTACCGGAGGTCTTTTGCCCCGGCAGAGCCTGTTAGAGGTTGGAGCGTAAGGATCTTAAAGTGTGTGATTTAGACTGGCGCGCCGAGAGGGACTCGAACCCCCAACCTTCTGATCCGTAGTCAGATGCTCTATCCATTTGAGCTATCAGCGCGCCCTGCGCCAGGTGCAAGTATAGCGGACACCAGATTCGGCGCAACGGGAAACCGATCCGGGCTGTTGCGCGAGTACGCGAGATCCCCGCTGCCAGTCAACCCTCGATCGACATATCGCGTCCAAGAGATACGGCCGCTCGGTCATCGAGCACCTCACCTTGCGGGGCGAGGTGCTTGACCTGGGGCGCGAGGCGAGGCACCCCCCCCGGGAACTTCTGGACGATCCTGCCACACCGCCTCCAGCCATGCCGCGTCCAGTTGCGTCCGCGGAGGTTCACCGGTAGCCTTCGCGGAATGAATCGCGTTCTTGCAAGTCTCCTGCGGACCAAGCCGCTGGCGGCTCTGCTCGAGGAGAGCGCCGCCACGCGTCTCAAGCGAACTCTCGGCGTGTGGGACCTGATCGGCCTCGGCATCGGCGCGATCATCGGCGCCGGGATCTTCGCTACCGTTGGGACCGCCGCGGCCGGCGACGCCGCCCGCCCGGGCGCAGGCCCCGGCATCATCCTCTCGTTCGTCCTCACCGCGGCAGTGTGCGGCCTTGCGGCGCTCTGCTACGCCGAGCTCGCGGCTCTGGTACCCATTTCCGGGTCCGCTTACACGTACACCTACGCGACGCTGGGCGAGCTGGCGGGGTGGATCATCGGATGGGACCTCATCATCGAGTACGCAGTGGGGAACGTCGCGGTGGCCATCTCCTGGTCGGGGTACTTCTGCGAGATGTTGCGCGGGGTGGGTATCGTGATCCCTCCCTGGCTCGCGACCGACCTTCGGACAGGCCTCGCGACGCCGTCGATCGTCGCGGCTGCGCCGCACATCGGCGGCGTGCCGATCATGATGAACCTCCCCGCAGCGGCGATCGTCCTGCTGATCACCTGGGTGCTTATCATCGGCGTCAAGGAGTCCTCGCGCCTCAACGCCATCATGGTGATCATGAAGCTGATCGTCCTTGCCTTCTTCGTCGTCGTCGGCTTCAAGTACGTGCAACCCGCCAACTGGAAGCCGTTCATGCCCAACGGGTGGCACGGGGTCTGGGCGGGCGCGGCAATCGTTTTCTTCGCGTACATCGGCTTCGACGCGGTCTCCACCGCGGCCGAGGAGACCAGGAACCCCGGGCGCGACCTGCCGCGCGGGATCATCGGCTCGCTCATCATCTCGACCGTCATCTACATCCTGGTGGCCGCGGTCGTGACAGGGATGGTGCCGTGGTTCGACCTTCACACCGCCGAGCCGCTCACTGTCGCGATGAACCGCTACAACCTGGCGTGGGCCGCCGGGATCGTAGCGGTTGGTTCGGTCGCCGCACACACCGCGGTGCTGCTCGTGTTCCAGCTCGGCCAGCCGCGCATTTTCTTCTCGATGGCGCGCGATGGCTTGCTGCCCAAGGCGTTCGCCAAAGTCCACCCCAAGTACCGCACGCCGTACGTCACGACGATCCTCTCGGGTGTGCTGGTGGCGGCGTTCGCGAGCTTCGCCAACATCGAGGAGATGGTGGACCTTACGAATATCGGCACGCTGTTCGCGTTCGCTCTCGTCTCGGTTGGCGTGATCGTGCTCCGGCGGACGTACCCGGAGGCGAAACGTCCTTTCCATGTTCCCTTCGTCCCGTGGTTGCCGATGGTCTCGGCCGGGGCCTGCCTGTTCCTCGCGGCCGGACTGCCGCGCATCACTTGGGTACGCTTCGCGGTGTGGCTCGTCGCCGGCCTGACGATCTACATCTTCTACAGCCACAAACGCTCAGCGCTCAACCGCCCACCCGCGACGTAGCCGCCGGCTCCGTAGCGCTTCTGGAAAGCAGTTGGGGCAAGCAGACACGTGGAACGACAGGCCCTGCGATCGCTTCTACGAAAGAGGACGCTTGGTGCCGCGCGCAAGCTCAGCGACGCCGCCAACTGGCTAGAACACCACGTAGGCGCCGTTGCGGATGATCCGGAGCCTTTCGCCGTCCAGGCGAACTGCAGTCGCCTCCGCTATCTGGATGGCGTTGCCCTTCGCGTAGACGACGTCTTGGTGGACCACGGTGTCGGGCTGGATGAACTTGGCGACGCCGATCGTGCCGCCGAGGTGGTCCGACCGCCCGTACGCCCAGTGGAAGCCCGCCTTCTCGTCCTCCAGCACGTTGCCGGTCACCTGCGCCCACTCGTTGCAGCCGAAGGCAACCTCGGCGATGTTGGTGCGAGCGGGGTCGGCGGCGAAGAAGGCGCGCATCGTGCGGGCCGTCGGGCCGTTCCCCTCCACCTTGACGATCCGATTCTCCTCCACGATGTAGGTCATCAGCTCCTGGCCTTGGCGGACCGGGATTGTACCCGCCGTCTGCGAGCGGCTGCCGGCCTGCTCCCCCTCGTACGGAACGATGAAGGTCTCTCCCGACGGCAGGTTGATGACGCGGTCTCCGGGCTTGAAACGCGGCAGGACACCGTCGTCCACCTCCGGCGTGCGGAATCGCAGGTCGAAGGTGCAACGGTGACCTGTGGAGAACGCCACCTCGAGGGAAGTGGCGCCGCGCATTGCCTCTTCCAGGATCCTGCAGCGCCGGGCGACCTCGCGGTAGTCAGCGGCCAGCGCGGTGCGCTCCATCCGTTTCTCTACCCCAGGCATCGAAGCAGCGCGAAAGTCCTCCTTCATCCGGCAGAGCATGTCGAGCGGCGCGGTCGCGGAGTACTCGGTGAGGAAGACCGCGAGCGTGCTCTGCAATAGCGTGTCCCGCAGCGCGACGCTCTGGCCGCCCATGGAGCCGGTCTCCGGCAGGTCGGAGTTGTTGGCTCCTGTAGCCTGGTAGGTGAGCAGGGGCCGCGTCGAGAAGTTGCGCCCGCGCCCGAGCGCAACAAACGCTCGGTGCCACTCCCCAGCCATGGCCCGCCGCTCCTGCCAGGCCGGCGTATCCTCCCCGAGCGAATGCGGCACGTCGCACACGACCGTGACGACTTCGTCCGCCTGCGGATCGAAGACGTCCGTGAGGAGCTTCATCAGATCAAAGGCCATCACGCCTCCGCAGTTCTTTAGGGTAGCACCAGGCGATGGCATCGCCTATTGGATCTGAAACGGCAATCCGACCGGAGCGAGCGGAGGGAGCCTCCACGCCTCGCCCGGGTAGCGCACCGCCTCCAGGAACAGCCCGGCAGCCGGTGCGGCAAGGGTGGGAGGCGAGGTCGCTCCCGAGAGCCAGCGGCCAACATCGTCGGCCCTCGCCTCGTGGCGACCGACTGTCACCAGCGCGCCGACCATGCGGCGCACCTGATTCCACAGGAAGTGGCTGGCGATCATGCGCATCATCACGCACCCACCGGAGGCCGCGACCTCGCACGCCTCGACCTCGACGACCGTGCTCTCAGCGTCGCGCGCCCGGCGGGCGAACGCGCGGAAGTCATGGCGTCCGACGAATGCGGCTGCCGCCTGCGTCATCGCGTCAACGTCCAGCTTGTCCGCAACCCACCACGAGGTCCGCTTGCCGAACGCCGAGCGGCGCGTCGCGATCTGGTACCGGTACGCGCGAGCCTCGGCATCGTGGCGGGCGTGAAACCCCTTCGGCGCCGCCCTCAGGTCGAGCACCGCGAGGTCGGCGGGCAGCTCGCGCTCGAGGTCGCGGAGCAACCTCCCGGAGTCGAGTGACTGGCGGCAGCGCAGCGATGCCACCTGGCCGAGCGCATGCACCCCGGCATCTGTCCGCCCCGCACCTTGCAGGTCCAGCTCGCGTTCGCCGGTCGATGCGCGCAGCACCTCGAGCAACACGCCCTGCACCGTGCGCCCCGACGCCTGCACCTGCCAACCCGCGAATTTCGTCCCCTCGTACTCGACCAGCAATCGATACGTCGGCATGCGGGGAGTCTAACAACAGCGGACAGCTGACAGCCAACAGCCAAGGCGAGACTGTCCTGCAGTCGTTTCGGATGGGCGGGGGCACTGTGAGCTGTCAGCTGCGTGGGGACAAGGGGGAAAGCTGTAGGGTGGGTGGGTTGGCGGCCCGTAGGGGAATCGAACCCCTGCTTCCGGCGTGAGAGGCCAGCGTCCTAACCTCTAGACGAACGGGCCAACCGCGGAGGGTGAAAGTAACACGGAACTCCAAGCGCTGTAAAGTCCTCGGACCCGCACGCACGCCTGCCGTTGGTACAGGTCACTCACGCCTCGCCGGTGCGAAACTCCCACCCACGATGTCCATGGTCACAGCTTTGCCCAGCGAGAACCTCCGCTCTGCCAACCGGAGCCTCCCTATAGGAGACACTCCGGGACGACGACGGGTGTTTGCCGTCAGCGAACGGTCGGGCCGTCGGGCGGATCGGCGACCGCCGCGGCCGGCGCCCTCACCCCGGCACCGGCCGCACGCCGGAGTTCCAGAACGCTGTGGTGGCGCCCATAGCCGAAGTAGATGACGAAGCCGATGAGCAGCCACACGAACAGCCTCAGCCAGTTCTGCCCTGGCAAAGAGAACATCAGTAGCAGACAGAACGCGATCCCCAGGATCGGCACGACGATGCCGAACGGCGCTCTGAATGGACGCTCGGCGTTCGGGTTCGTGTACCGCATGATGAGCACCGAGATGCACACGATCACGAAGGCGAGCAGTGTGCCGATGTTGGTCAGCTCGGCAAGGATGCGCAACGGCAGGAACGCCCCGAGGATCGCCACCACGATCCCGGTGAGGATTGTGGACTTCCAGGGCGTGCGGAATTTCTCGTGAATGGCGCCGAAAATGCTGGGCGGCAACAGGCCATCGCGCGCGATCGCGAGTAGCACCCTCGGCTGAGACAGCATCATGACCAGCAGCACCGAGGTGATGCCCGTAAGCGCTCCGAGCGAGACCAGAAACTGCGCCCAGGGCAAACCAATCTGCTTGAACGCGTTGGACACCGGGGCATCGATGTCGATCTTGTCGTACGGCACCATGCCGGTGAGCACTGCGGACACGGCGATGTAGAGCACGGTGCATACAATCAACGACGAGATGATGCCGATCGGGACATCGCGGTGCGGTCGCTTGGCCTCCTCTGCGTGGGTCGAGACCGAATCGAAACCGATGTAGGCGAAGAAGATGATCGCGGCGCCCGCGAGCATCCCGAGCGGCTGCCCACCGGCGTCCGACTGCCCGAGCACGGTCTTGCCGAAGAACGAGATACCGGTAAAACCGAACGGAGCGAACGGGTGCCAGTTCGCGGGGTTGATATAGAAGGCACCAACGGCTATCACGAAGAAGACGATGACGAGTTTGATCCCCACCATCGTCGCATTGAAGCTCGCGCTCTCGCGGATCCCCTTCACGAGGATCGCCGTGAGGATCAGCGTGATCACGATCGCGGGCAGGTCGAGCGTCGTGCCGGTGGAGATGATGCGCCCGACCGCGGGATCGTAGTCGAATGGCGCTCGCGTCAAGCCGTGCGGCACGTGGTACCCGAAGATGCCTATGAAATCCTGAAAGTAGTGCGACCACCCGTGCGCAACGGTCGCCGAGACCACGGTGTATTCGAGCACGAGGTCCCACCCGATGATCCACGCGAACAGCTCACCCATTGTCGCGTAGGCGTAAGTGTAGGCCGAGCCTGCCACCGGCACCATCGAGGCGAACTCCGCATAGCAGAGTGCGGCGAAGACGCACGCGATGCCGGAGACGACGAACGAGAGGATCAGAGCCGGTCCCGCATTGTCGTGCGCGGCTTTTCCCGTCAGGACGAATATTCCGGTGCCGATGATCGCCCCGACGCCGAGGCTAGTCAGTTGGATCGGGCCGAGGATGCGGCGGAGCCGGTTCTCGCCCTTCATCTCCTCGAGCAGCAAAGCCAGGGGTTTTGTTGCCAACAGTTGTCGCTTCATGCGAGCGCCCTCCTCGCGCACCACCGATAGGTCCACACCGGTCGGAGCCGGGGAAACAACAGAGGCGTACGTTCACCCGTGCTGAGCGGTCAGAACAGGACGCGCTCAACCTTGTGCTCGACGTCCCAGTTATACTGATACACCAGGAAATCGATCACGACCCTGTATTTGACCTCAATATGCACCTGGGCTTGGTCCCGCGAGACCTTGATGTCTTCCTTCTTGACGGGAAGGTGCTCGTCGATCGCCTTGCTGAAGATCGCATCGGCGATCCTCTCGTCGCTGAAGCGCGGCAGTGACGCCTGCTCGGCTTCGTGCTCGCAGAAGTCCTGCAACTCGGCGACGGAGAGCCGCGCCGGGACGGCCTTGACACCGATGAAGACGACCACGATCACCAACACCAGCCCCAACATGCAACCGAGGTTGTTGCTCCCCTTCTCGCGCGCACGCGCCATAGCTACCTCCCGCAGCATCTGCAAGCACATTGTAGCCCGGACCGGGCGCCGGTCGGTGCCCCCTGAGGCGAGCGAAGCTCTTCCTAGTGCACCAGGGAGAAGGAACGTGCCCAACGCGTACGGGTGAAAAAGTGCAACCCGACGGAGAACAATTGCCGCATGCGGTCACCCCACCCCCGCCACTCGTGCGAGTTGGGTTCCGCCTCATACGACCAGTAGATGAAGAGCGCGCGCCCCTTGAAATAGTCGCGGGGGACGGGACCCCAGAAACGCGAGTCGTACGAGTTGTCGCGGTTGTCGCCCATGCAGAACACCGAGTCTGGCGGCACCGTGAAGGGGCCGAACTGATCTCGGCGGCGGGCCTGGTCGGAGACGAACTGGCTGCTCGGGAAGACGACTGGGTCTTTGTGGACGAGGTGGGGGTTGACCTCCTCCTTGCCGTTCACAACGAGCGTCTTGTCGTGGATTTCGAGCGTATCCCTCGGGACGGCGACGGCCCGTTTGATGAAGTCGCGGTCCGGCTCCTGCGGGTACTTGAAGACGACCACGTCGCCGCGCCGGATATCGCGGTAAGGCATCAGGCGGTGGATCGGGGTGTCCCAGTGCGGGGCGTAGATGAATTTGTTCACGAACAGGTGATCCCCGACGAGGAGGTTGTCCTCCATCGAACCGGTCGGGATCTTGAAGGCCTGCGCCACAAACGTGCGCGCGAAGAGCGTGAAGATCACCGCCACCAGGATGGCTTCGTAGTACTCGCGGAACACGTGCCCTTTGCTCATGTCTCCACCTTGAGGACCGCGAGGAACGCCTCCTGCGGGATCTCCACCCGGCCCACCCGCTTCATGCGCTTCTTGCCTTCCTTCTGTTTCTCGAGGAGTTTGCGCTTGCGCGAGATGTCGCCGCCGTAGCACTTGGCGAGCACGTTCTTGCGCAGGGGCTTGACCACCTCACGCGCGATCACCCGGTTGTGGATGGCGGCTTGGATCGTTACCTCGAACAGTTGGCGCGGGATCATCTCTTTGAGTTTGGAGGCAAACGCACGGGCCTTGAGGTACGCGCTGCTGCGGTGCACGATCAATGCGAGAGCGTCGATCGGATCACCGTTGACGAGAAGGTCGAGCCTGACGAGGTCGCCCTCGCAGTATCCGGCGAAGTGGTAGTCGAGGGAGGCGTACCCGCGCGACACGGACTTCAACTTATCATAAAAGTCGAGAACCACTTCCGCGAGCGGTAGGCGGTACTCCAGCAGAACTCGGCCACGCGAGAGGTACTCCAGCTTCACCTGCTCGCCGCGGCGCTCTTGCACCAGCCTGAGGATGCCCCCGACGTACGTGTCCGGAGTGAGAATCGTGGCGTGGATGAGCGGCTCTTCGATCCGCTCGATGGTACCCGGGTCGGGGAGCTGCGCGGGATTGTTCACCTCGACGACGTCGCCGGAGGTCGTGAGCACGCGGTACGCGACGCCGGGTGCTGTCGTGATCAGCTCCAGGTTGAACTCGCGCTCGAGACGCTCCTGAACGATCTCCATGTGTAGCAGGCCGAGAAACCCGCATCGGAACCCGAACCCGAGCGCTTGCGACGAGTCGGGTTGGTGAGACAACGCCGAGTCGTTGAGCGAGAGCTTCTCGAGCGCATCTCGCAACTCGCCGAACGCCGAGGAATCCACAGGGTAGAGGCCGGCGAAGACCATCGGCTTGGCCTCGAGGAACCCGGGCAGCGCCTCGGCAGCCGGACGGAGGTTATCGGTGACGGTGTCGCCCACCCGCACCAGACGCAGGTCCTTGAGGCCGGCGAAGAGGTACCCCACCTCGCCCGCGCCCAACTCTCGAACCGGCTCCGCGCGGGGGGTGAAGATCCCCAACTCCTCCACCGTTTCCTCGCGGTCCACGCCCATGAAGCGGACCCCTTGGCCGGTGGTGAGGGCGCCGTCCACGACCCGCACCAGGCATCGCACACCCTTGTACTGGTCGTACGACGCGTCGAACACCAGGGCGCGCAGCGGAGCAGTAGGGTTGCCTCGCGGGGCCGGCACCCGTTCCACAAGTGCCTCCAGCACGTCGGGCACGCCGAACCCGGTCTTGGCCGAGATCGTCAGCGAGGCGCTTGCGTCGAGCCCGATCACCTGCTCGATCTGCTCACGCACACGGTCGGGCTCGGCCGAGGGGAGGTCCACCTTGTTGAGCACCGGCACCAACTCGAGCCCCTGATCCACCGCGAGATACGCGTTGGCGAGGGTCTGCGCCTCCACGCCCTGCGAGGCGTCCACCACCAGCAGGGCGCCCTCGCACGCCGCGAGGGAGCGCGAGACTTCGTAGGAAAAGTCCACGTGCCCGGGGGTGTCGATCAGGTTGAGAACATAGTCCTCCCCCTCCCTGCTGCGGTACCGCAGGGTCACCGTGTGCGCCTTGATCGTGATCCCGCGCTCACGCTCCAAGTCCATCGAGTCGAGCACCTGGGCCATCATCTCCCGCGCCGACAGCGCTCCGGTCAGCTCGAGCAGGCGGTCCGCCAGCGTCGACTTGCCGTGGTCGATGTGGGCGATGATGCAGAAGTTGCGGATGTGCTGCTGGTCCACCGGGCTCCCCGCGCTCGCTTCGACAGCCGCGAACTGGTTATTCTACACGAAGATGAGGGGTTCAGAGGCTTTGCAAGAACAGTTAAGCGTCCAGAGTGAAGAGTGAAGAGTTGACAGACAACTGACCGGGGGACCATGCCGAGGATGTAGGTGCAAAAAGTGCCTGTTCTTGCCGTTAACTCTCAACTCTTCACTCTCAACTCTCAACTCCCGCCACCTCGGGAAATCAGGCGCCGGGGAGCTTGGGAAACGCCGGCTTGCCGCCCGGGCCGCCGGTCGTCTTCCACGGCGCGCGGGGGTAGGCGACGAGGGAGCGCGGATCGTCAAACTCGCCCCGTGCGGCGCGCAACTGGCCGGCGCGCGCGATCATCGCCGCGTTGTCGGTGGTCAGAGCAACAGGGGGAAGCAGGATCTCGATCCCTCGCTTGGATCCCCAGGCGGCAAGACGCGCGCGTACCTCACGGTTGCCGGCAACGCCTCCGGACGCGGCAACCACCTTCGGTTGGTGGCGGGCAACGAGATCATCGAGCGGAGCCAGGAGCCAGTCCACAATCGTCCGTCGGAACGACGCCAGCAGGTCGAGAACGGCCTGCGGAGGGTGGCCGGGATCTCCGAGGGGCAACGCGCTTAGTCCCTGGGCTACACGGATCACCATAGTCTTCAGACCGGAGAACGAGAAATCGAGAGCCCCTACCGGGTCTTTGATGCGGGGTGAGGTGAACGCGAAGGCCGAGGGGTCGCCGAGTTCCGCCAGCCGGTCCACGATCGGGCCGCCCGGGTACCCAAGACCGAGGGCGGCGGCCACCTTGTCGAACACCTCGCCGGCGGCATCGTCCCTTGTCCGATTCAGCGGGCGAGCCGCGCCGCCCTTGAGGAGGAAATACGATGAGTGCCCTCCGGAGATCACGAGCGTGAGCACGGTATCCGGGGCCTCGCGTGCCGGGGTCCCGTCGAGGCGGAGGAACGGCGAGACGAGGTGCCCCTCCAGGTGATCCACCCCGGCAAGCGGCAGCTCACGCGCCCAGGCATACGCCGCCGCGAAGCAGGTCCCGACGAGGAGCGAGCCGATCAGTCCCGGCCCGCGGGTCACCGAGAGCAGCTCGATGTCGCCGAGCCCTACCTGGCGGTCGGCCTCCGCGAGGAGGCGCGGCAGCGCCTCAAGATGGTGCCGCGCGGCCAACTCCGGCACGACACCCAGGTAGGGTGCGTGGGCCGCGACCTGGGACGAGATCAGGTTGACCCGCACGCAACCGTCGCTCTCGAGCACCGCCACAGCGGTCTCGTCGCACGAGGTTTCGATCCCCAGGGTCCGAAAGGAACGGGGTCCGGGGTCCGGGGTCCGGGGTCCGGGCGCCGCCGCGTGCGGTGCGTCGTGCTTTGACATCAGGCGATCTCCCGCACCGTGCTGGCGGTGACGGGTCGTGCCACCCCGCGCTCGCTCACGATCGCAGTCACCAACTCCGGCGGAGTGACGTCGAACGCCGGGTTGTACACCGCAACCGCGGCCGGCGCGATGGCGGTCCGCCGCACGCGTCGGACCTCCTCACCGTCGCGCTGCTCGATCGGGATGTCCGCCCCCGACCGGCAGGTGAGGTCGAACGTCGTGGTGGGAGCCACCACTACGAACGGAACCCCATGACGGGCGGCCGCGAGCGCCAGCGCGTAGGTCCCGATCTTGTTCGCGATCGAGCCATCGGCGGCGACGCGGTCCGCGCCGAGGACGACCCCTGCTACCGCACCGCTCGCAATCAGCGAGGCGGCGGCCGAATCCGGCAGCAACGTAACCGGAATTCCGTCGCGAGTGGCCTCCCACGCGGTCAGGCGTGCACCCTGCAGCACGGGACGCGCCTCGCAGGCGTACAGGCGCTCGAGCCGCCCCTGGGCGTGCACCATTCTGACGACGCCGAGCGCCGAGCCGATCCCGCCAGTCGCGAGCGCGCCGGCGTTGCAGTGGGTCAGGAGGATCACCCTCTCGCCGGGGAAAAGCGCGGCGCCGTTGGCGGCCATCGCACGGCACGCGGCGGCGTCCGCGGCGTGGAGGGCCTTGGCGGCCGCGAGAGCCTGTTCGAAACACTCGGCAGGCAGAGCCTTCTCGATCGCCACCAGAACGTGGGCGACCGCCCGGGCGAGGTCGGCTCCGGTCGGCCTCGCCGCGGCAAGGCGGCGCGCCGCACGTCGGATGTGCGAGATGTCGGGGTTGCGGCGCGCCTCCGCGGCGAGCGCGTACGCGGCAGCGATCCCGATGGCGGGTGCCCCACGAACCGCGAGCACGCGAATAGCACGGGCGCCGGCAGCCGCTCCAGCGATGGACATCCAGCGTTCGCGGTGCGGCAACTCGCGCTGGTCGAGCAGCTCGAGGCCGTCCCGCCAGCGCAGCGCCGACACGGTCGTGGTCGGACCGGCCATGGCACGCGATGGTACCTCATGGCGTTGGCGCCGCCGGGCAGGCCTCGCTATACTTCCACGATCGACAAGGGAGGATGTATGCCTCTTCGCGTTGGAATCAACGGTTTCGGTCGGATCGGACGCCTGATTCTCCGGCAGGCTCGGCACGACAAGGGCCTCGAGTTCGTCGCCGTGAACGACATCACCGACGCCCCGACCCTCGCGCACCTGCTCAAGTACGACTCGGTCCACGGCAGGCTCGACGCCAAGGTCGAGGTCACCGCCGACGGCTTCACCGTCGACGGCAGGACGATCAAGGTGCTCGCGGAGAAGGAACCCTCGCACCTTCCTTGGAAGGCTCTGGGTGTCGACCTCGTGGTCGAGGGGACCGGCAAGTTCACGAAGGGCGAGCAGGCCAAGGCGCACCTCGACGCGGGCGCCAAGTGGGTGCTGATCACCGCGCCGGCAAAGGGTGTGGACGCCACGATCGTTTTCGGCGTCAACCACACGATCCTCGACCCCGCTAAGCACAAGATCGTCTCCAACGGCTCATGCACAACCAACTGCCTGGCGCCGGTGGTCAAGGTGCTGCTGGAGAACTTCGGCATCGCCCACGGGCTGCTCACGACCGTGCACGCCTACACCAACGACCAGAAGATCCTCGACCTGCCGCACAAGGACTTGCGCCGCGCCCGCGCCGCCGGTCTCTCGATGATCCCCACCTCGACCGGCGCAGCCAAGGCAATGACCGAGGTGTACCCGCAGCTCAAGGGAAAGCTCGACGGGCTCGCTGTGCGCGTCCCGACCGCCGATGTGTCGCTGGTGGACTTCACGTTTACCGCTGAGAAACCGCTTTCGGTCGATGCGCTCAACCAGGCGTTCCGTGCCGCCGCGGCCGGCCCGCTCAAGGGGATTCTCGCGGTAAGCGAGGAGCCGCTTGTGTCGATCGACTTTCGCGGCACGACCGAATCATCGATTGTGGATGCGCTGTCCACCCTGGTGATCGGCGAGAAGACGGGTAAGGTGTTCTCCTGGTACGACAACGAGTACGCCTACGCGGCTCGCTGCGTGGACGTTGCCAAGCTGTTCGCCAAATAGGGAGGACGCCATGGCCCTGCGCTTGATGGATACCCTCAAGGTCGAGGGGCGGAGGGTGCTGCTCCGCCTCGACCTCAACGTCCCGCTCAAAGACGGAAAGGTCGGAGACGAAACCCGTATTCGCGAGGCGGCGCCCACAGTGCGAGCCCTCGCCGAACGCGGCGCAGTCGTGATCGCCTGCTCGCACCTAGGTCGCGCCAAGGGGAAGCCCGACCCCGCGCTCTCCCTGGCCCCGGTGGCGCCGATCCTGGCGCGATTGGCTGGGCGACCCGTCCGGTTCGTCCCCGACACGGTGGGGGAGGTCGCCAAGCAGGCGGTCGCCGCGGCGAAGCCCGGTGACGTGCTCCTGCTCGAGAACCTGCGCTTCGAGGCGGGCGAGGAGAAGAACGACCCGGCGTTCTGCGCGCAACTCGCAGCGCTCGCCGACGTGTACGTCAACGACGCGTTCGGTACGGCACACCGTGCGCATGCTTCCACCGCCGGTGTCGCGAAGCTCTTCAAGGAACGTGCCGCCGGTCCTCTGATGGCGCGGGAGATCGCCGCGCTCTCCAAGGTCCGCGACAACCCGGATCGCCCGTTCGTGGCGGTGGTGGGCGGCGCCAAGATCTCGGGCAAGCTCGAGACGCTGACCTCGCTCGCCAAGCGCGCCGATACCGTGGTGCTGGTGGGTGGGATGGCGAACACCTTTCTGCTCGCACAGGGCGTGGCGGTCGGGAAATCCCTGGTCGAGGCGGAGCTTGTCCCGATGGCCAAGGACATCCTCGCGGCGGCGACAGGCCGGGGCGCATCCGTCGTGCTCCCGACCGACGTCGTCGTGGCCACCGGGACGGACGCCCCGGGCCGGACCGTGTCTGTGTCCGGGGTTGGTCCGGACGAGATGATCCTCGACATCGGACCCGAGACCCGGCAACGCATCGCCGGCATCCTGGCCACGGCCAGAACGGTCTTCTGGAACGGCCCCGCCGGGGTGTTCGAGAAGCCGGCGTTTGCCGCCGGGACTCTGGCAATCGCGCAAGCGATGGCCGCGAGCCCGGCGTTCACGGTGGTCGGAGGAGGGGAGAGCGTTGCGGCTGTCCAGCAGGCCGGTGTGGCAGGGAAGCTGTCGCACGTGTCGACCGGCGGCGGCGCATCCCTCGAGTTCCTCGCCGGAGACATGCTTCCCGGCGTGGCGATTCTCGAGGAGGGCGCATGAGCCGGCGCCCGCTGATCGCGGCGAACTGGAAGATGCACGGCACCCTGGAGTCCGTGCAGGCCTACCTCGAAACGCTCGTGCGGCGCGTACCGGTGGCCGGACCGGAGGTCGTGCTCTGTCCGCCCTTTACGCTGCTGCCGGCAGCCGTGATGATCGCGAGCGGGTCGGAGGTCGCGATCGGCGCCCAGAACTGCCACTGGGAAGACAAGGGGGCGTTCACAGGCGAGGTGGCGCCCACGATGCTCGCCGACCTCGGGATCCACTGGGTAATCGTCGGTCACTCCGAGCGCCGTCAGTACTTCGGCGAGAGCGACCAGACTGCAGCCGCCAGGGCACAGGCGGCCCAGCGCGCAGGTCTCGAGGTCATCTTCTGCCTGGGGGAGACCCTGGAGCAGCGAGAGGCGGGCGAGACGATGGCCGTTCTCGAGCGGCAGAGCGCCGTGCTTGCAGGGCTCGACCCGTCGCACCTCGCGATCGCGTACGAACCGGTGTGGGCGATCGGGACCGGTCGAACCGCGACGACGATGCAGGCGCAGGAGGCGCATGCGGCGCTCCGGCGCCGGCTCGCCGGGTTGTTCGGCACCGAAGCTGCGGCGGCGTTGAGAATTCTCTACGGTGGCAGCGTCAAACCGGACAACGCCGCGGTCCAGCTCGCACAACCTGACGTCGACGGCGCTCTCGTCGGCGGAGCAAGCCTTGACCTGGAAGGGTTTTGCGCTATCATCCACGCTGCTCCCGGCGGACGCCGAGGGGCGGAGGAGTGAGCATCTCGTGTATACCCTTCTGGTCGTCCTCTTCATCGTTGTCTGCCTCTTCCTGATCATGGTCGTGCTGCTCCAGCAGGGGAAGGGAGCGGACGTTGCGGCGGCGTTCGGCGGCTCCTCCTCACAGGCCTCGTTCGGACCTCGAGGTACTGCAACGCTCATGCACAAGCTCACGACCGGCTCGTTCGTCCTCTTCGTCGCTCTGTGCATCGGACTGTCGGTGGTGACTGCCCGAAGGGGCCGGTCGGTGACGACGGGCATCAAGGGCAAGGGTGTGGCAACTGCGCCGGCCCCCGCGAAACCGGCCGCACCAGCCAGCGGACAAGCACCGGCCAGTCAGCCACCTGCGCAGGGCTCGTCACAGAGCGCTCCGCAGACGCCGGCACCGCCGAAGAAGTGACCGGTCAGGGGGATCGATGGTACGTGCCGAAGTGGCGGAATTGGTAGACGCGCACGTTTGAGGGGCGTGTGGCGCAAGCCATGCCGGTTCGAGTCCGGCCTTCGGCACCATCTATCTGTTGCGGGGGGGCACTTCGGCCCCCCTTTTCCATCCCCCGCCTCGCGCCCCCCCGAGCCCCCCGCGCTCCGGCTGAGTGAATCGGCCTCCGCTTTTCCTTCTGCGATCGTCTCGACTGGCGTCTGCCTGCCGCGGGAGTGAATCCCGCTCCGCGCCCTGGCGCGCCCCCACTCGCTTCGCGGCCTCAAAAGCCATTCTGGCGGGAGGTCCCGCGTCCACTCCTCCCACCCGACCGGCCGCTCCAGACCCCGATTCCCTCCTCCCGAGATGTGACCAAGATCAGCTCTTCTCCTGGAGAGAGGTCTGTACAATAGGGTGCCGCAGCGTGCAGATCGGGAATCGGATTGCGTCTGCTACGATTTGCGGAGTAAGGGGGTAACCATGACCAAAGCGCTCATCCTCACGGTATGCATCGCACTGACGGCGGGGACGACACTCGCGACGGTGCCGGTCACGGACCAGTACCTGCCCGCTCTGGGACACGCCTTTGGCTCTGCCGTGAATGGCGTTCAGCCGTGGTGGCGCGGCGATGTCTGGATCTTCAACCCGTCGGCCACCCAGTCCGCGACCGTGACCATCTACCTGCTCCTGCGCCAGGCGAATCCAAACCCCACCTCTCAGGTGGTCACTGTGGCGCCCGGCGACACGCTGTACTTGCCCGACGTGATCCTGAACACCTTCGGAAACAACAACCTCTTCGCCGGGTTGCGGTTCGTGTCCCTACCTAATCCGGTGCTCGTCACGGCCGAGAGCTACGATGCCAACGTTACGGTGGTGAACAAGGGACAGGGAACCGCCGGCCAGTTCTTCGCGGGGATCCCAGCCGGTATCGCGCTCGGCGCGGGAGACTCGACCGACATGCCAGGGTTCGATCAGGACGAGACCGGAACCTCCGGGCTGTTCCGTTCCAACCTTGCGGTCGTCGAGACGACCGGCAACCCCATCGATTACACCGTCTCGGTCTACAACGGCACCGGCACGCTCGTTGGGACGAAGGCCTACAGCCTGGACGTGCGTCAGGTCGGCCAGATCAACACCGTGATCACCGACGTCACGGGCAGCACCGGCACCAATGAACGACTTCACATCTCCGTGACCGGCGGCACCGGCAAGCTCATTGCGGTGGGCTCCCGCATCGACAACCGGACCGGCGACCCTTCGACGATCGACATGATCAGCATCCACAATTGGGGGCTGTTCGAGGGTGTCGTGCTCGACGCGGCGACCGGGACGGCGGTGGATGGAGGCATCCAGCTCCAGATCAGCGACCAGGTGCTCATCAACTACGACGCCCTGGGCGACCTCTGCACCGCCAGTTCCAACGGTTCCTCCACCGGCGATGTGTCGCCTGACGGCGGCATCAGCAACGTGCCGATCGCCGGGGACGGCACGTTCGCCTTTAGCGTGACCATTCCGTATGCGGACCCGACGACGGGCACGACCATCTTCACGACCACGTGGACCCTCAACGGGACGCGGGCCACAGACGGCATCTGGAGCGGGACGCTGGCCAGCAACACGACCGGCGGCTCCGGGGCGAATGCAGGCTGCAATGGCGTCTCCACACAGAACTGGCGCGCGGCGTGGACCGCCGGTTCGTAGGCGCACCACGGGGGACCGGCGCCGCGGAAGGCCCCCAGAGATGATTTTGACGCGCCCGCCGAGTGGGAGACCCCCGGCGGGCGCGTTCGCACCACCCAGAAGTCCGGCTGCAGGAGGGAGGCACCTTGAAACAGGCACTCGTGACACTGTTCTGTCTGCTCCTCGCAGGGAGCAGCGTGGCCGTCATGCCCGGGACCGATCTGTTCGTTCCGGCGGTGGCCCACGCCCAGGGATTCGGTGGGGCCCAGTGGCGCGCCGACCTCTGGATCCTCAACCCCTCGACGTCCCAGACCGCGACGGTGACCGTCTACCTGCTCCTCCGTCAGCCCAATCCCACCCCCACCTTCCAACAGTCCACCATCGGCCCCGGTGAGACCAGCTACTTCAAGGACGTCGTCGGGAGCGGCCTCTTCCAACAGAGCGATGCTTCCGGCGGTCTCCGGATTACCTCGACCATCCCCGTCGTGGCGACCGCCGAGAGCTACGACGCCAACATCACGACCTCCAAAGGGACCGGGTCGTCCGGTCAGTTCTTCGGCGGCGTTCCCGCTGCCCTCGCGGTCGGCAACGGCGACGCAACCGACCTGATCGGCCTCGACCAGGACGCCTCCGCCGACACCGGCAACTTCCGGTCGAACCTGGCGCTCGTCGAGACCACCGGAGGCGGCAACACCGTCAGTTTCGTGCTCGATCGACTCAACGGCGACGGCACGCTCGTCGGAAGCTGGGCCTGCGACGGGACCAACAGCGCCTGTGCCCCGCTCGGACCCTGGGAGGTCCGGCAGCTCAACCTCGTGCTCTCCGATTTCGTGCCTCCGACAGGTGCCAACCAGCGCATCAGGATCCGCGTGACCGGTGGAACCGGCCGACTCATCGCAGCGGCTTCCCGCATCGACAACGTCACCGGCGACCCCTCCACGATCGAGATGTCCGGCGGCGGCCGCGTTGGGACGTACGTGTGCAAGCTCGCAAGGAGCGATTACGAGACCCCGCTCACGCTGACGGTGGACCAGGGCGCGGTAACGGCGCTCGACGCCACGATCCTGTTCACCGATGTGGACGTGTCCTCGTGCGCCGGCCAGGTGCTGCGGCTCTCGGGCCCGCTCCAGCAGCCAGCCTATTACGACGACGACGGTGGGTTCGGCTTCGTCGTCAGCAACCCAAATGTCGGGGGCGCCGGCGTCACGCTTTCGGTTTCCGGCACGATTTCGGTCACCGGCCTCGTCAGCGGCAACGCTTCCGTCACGATCAGCGGCGTCGCCGGCTGCAACGGGACCAAGGGTTGGCCGTTCACCGGCGCGAAGCTTCAGTAGCCCCACCCGAAGCGCACAATCGAGATGGGGGGCGGCGGTAGGTGACCGCCGCTCCCCTCCCACACCGCCGGACATGCGGGTCCGTATCCGGCGGTTCGGAAGGTTGAGGTCACGTGTGCCACGTGCCCGAGCGCGCGTCTCCGTTCGCCGCCGTCAAGGGTTCCCCGCTCCGTCCTGCGCCCCAGGCTTCACCCGGTCGCCCAAACGGCAGCTCCAGTTGCCCGGACTTCTGGGGCCTTCCCCCACCGGGACTCACGGTCGCCTCGCTCTCCCTTCCGTCTGGCCCTTCTCCCGCCTCCGGCGGGATACGACGGCCTCTGCTGACTTCTCGCTCCGCTCTCGGCGTCGCCCTTTCAGGCGTAAGGCGGGATCTCCCCAGGTAAGACCATCGACTTTCAGCGCACGACCGCCGGATCTACTCCGCCTCCCCTCGGTCGCTGGAGCTTCGCGGTCATTCGCCCGCTCGCCCCAGAAGGCGCCGCCTCCTATCCCGTTTCTGTTCGTCGGCCCGCTCCTCTCGCTCCACGCTTCCTCCAGACACCCCTTCGCAGGAATGCCCTGGCGCTTCGCTCAGGTCGCTGCGACCTCCTCCCTCCGGGACTTGCACCCGGTAGCCGATGCCCATGCTGGGCGCACGAACGCAAAGGGCGGCCCGCTCGGGCCGCCCTTGCTTTGCTCCTGTGCGCCCAGTGCTACTGCGCGACCTCGACAACCTTGGTGCCCGCCATCTTGTCGCCCCACCGCCGGCCCTCGGCATCGGTGATCACCAGCACGGCTTCGATGAGGTTGATGATCCCGCCGATGAGAAAGATCGGGATCGAGACAAGGTGGCCGAGAACCGGCACGATCCAGAGGAAGTAGCCGATCGCGTAGATCGCGAGCGGGAAGTTGCGCTTCATCGACGTAGCCTGGTCCATGGGCTGGCCGTCCAAGCGGATCGGGCGCAGCTTCATCACCTTCTTGCCGATGGAACGCTTGTCGGCGAACTCGAGGTCGAGGCCGTCACGCATTAGCCAGTAGCCGCCGACCAGCACGCCGGCAATGGGCCCGCCGATGAACGGGATGAAACCGATGATCATCCCAGCCACGCCCACGATGATGCAGTCGATGAGAACCCCGATGAACCTCTTGGCCAGATCGGCCTTGGCCGCGGTCGGCGCCGGGACAACGGGAACCGCAGTGGGTGGTACCGCCATAGTCGTTCTCCTTTCGTTTTTCAGTAGCGAACGATCTCAGCGTACTTACTTGGAGACAGCGTACCGGACCCCCCAGGATATTTCAAGGCACCCGGTGGGGTCTACCACCGTCTCACCTGTCAAGAAGTCGCCGGTAGAGATCCTCGTATCGGTCCACCACCTTGGCCACGGAGAAGTTCTCGACGGCCCTGGAACGCGCCAGCTTTTTCTGCCGGGCGAGCTCGCGGGGATCCGAAAGCAGAGCGATCACGCACCCGGCCATCGCCCCGGTGTCTCCGACCGGAAAGACGAACCCGCCCTCGCCGTGTGCCACCAATTCGGGGAGACCACCCGCGTTCGACGCCACGACCGGCACGCCGCACGCCATCGCCTCGAGCGCCGCCAGTCCGAACGATTCCTCCGACGAGGGCAGCAGGAAGACATCCCCGGCGCCCACTACCCCCTCGATCGGGGAGACGTTGCCGAGGAACTCGACCCGGTGCGCGATCCCGGCGTCGCGGGCGAACCTCTCCGCCAACGGCCGGTCGGGTCCGTCGCCCACCATCGCGAGGTGGCAGGGGACGCACTTGTGGACCTGGCGGAAGATCTCCAACACGTCGAGGATCCGCTTGACCGGCCTGAAGTTCGAGGCGTGCACCAAGAGCGGGGCACCGTCCGGCGATAAGCGGCGCCGGTGCGCGGCAGCGAAGTCGCGGTCGCAGCGGTCCGGGTCCACGAAGTTGGGGATCACCTCGATCTCTTTCGAGATCCCTAGGCGCTCGTGGGTCTCGTCCGCGAGCGATTGCGAAACAGCCGTCACCGCGTCGGCGCGCTCGATCCCGAGCCTCACGATCGGGAGGAACGATGGGTCCGCACCCACCACCGTGATGTCGGTTCCGTGCAGGGTGACCACGAGCTTGGGGCCACCGCCCAGGATCTCGCGCGCCAGGTACGCCGAGATCGCGTGGGGGATCGCGTAGTGGACGTGGAGGAGCTCGATCCCGTGAGTGCGGACGGCTTCTGCCATCTGGGAGGCGAGCGCAAGCGCGTACGGCGGGTACTGGAACAGCGGGTATGTCGGGACGGTCACCTCGTGGAACGTCACGCCGGGCGGCACTCGCCCGAGGCGATACGGGAGGGCGTAGCAGATGAAGTGCACCTCGTGGCCGCGCCTCGCGATCTCGAGACCGAGCTCGGTCGCGACGGTGCCAGAGCCGCCCACCGTCGGATAGCAGGTCACACCGATCTTCATCGCATCTCCCGTCTTCCACCCAATCCTGCGCCGGTCGAAGGCCACACCCTCATCTGGAACCCCCGAGGAGCCAGGCGACTTCGTCGGCGCTGATCGGGCCGACGGCCGCGAACCCTTCGCCGAATTCGGTCCCGATCAGGTTTCCACAGGCGCGGTCGCGGCCCTCGATCGCGGCCAGGAAGTGGCCGCTCGCGAGGTGCGTGGGAGGACCTGCCGCCGACACGAACTGCGAGACGTGCGCAGCGAGCGCGGCACGCTTGCCCTCGTATGCGTCGGTCGTGTCCACCACGATCGTGGGCTCGAAGAGCTGCCGCGGTCCGGGGTAGGCCAGGAGGAGGCGGGGCCGTGAGGCGGGTCCGAGGTCCGAGCGCCACCGTGCGAGCCCGGACAAAAACACGGCCCGCAGGAGCAACGCCGCGGCGGCTCCGTGGTCGGGATGGGGATCGCCCGAGTGCGGGAGGAGGACAGCCCGCGGGACTCCGGTGCGGAGTGCGCCGACCACGGCGGCCACCTGGTCGTCAGCGTCGGGTCGCACCCCGCCGTCGGGAAGACCGAGACACGACCGCCACGCAGCCTGCAGCGCCTCCCGGGCCGACTCGGCCTCCCGGCGTCGACCGGCCGTGTCCCCACGCGTTCCGAGCTCTCCTGCCGTGAGGTCGAGAATCCCGACGCGAAGCCCTCGGTTCGCGAGCCGTGCGACCGTCGCGCCACACCCCAGATCGACGTCATCGGGGTGAGCGCCGACGGCCAAGACATCGCACCGGTCTACCATGCCCCTTCCTCGCCCCAGAACAGCAGGTGCATGCCGGGATCGGCCGGGTCGAGCACGGCTACCAGCTGCCGGGGCCACGCCAGCCCGAGCCTGAGAAGCGGCGCCAGCACGGAGAGGTGGCGCTCCTGCGGCCGACCGTCAGGGCGGAGGAACGCCCGAAGGCGGCGCCAGCGTCCCATGGTCACCTCGGCATCGCGGGCGGCGGCGTTCGCAAGCCGCCCGTCCAGCCAGGCGATGGCCGCCTCGAGCTTCTTCGCGGTCGCCTCGACATCACCGACGAAACCCGGCAACTCACTGCGCGCACCGTCGGTCAGGCGACCAAGTCGCGCCGATACTTCCTTGCGCAGCCCCTCGACGCGGCGCCGCGTTGCCTTCCCGGGGAGGGACGCAAGCGGGATGCCCGACCGCAGGATCTCTGCAGCGCCGAGGCCGAGCTGTCCCGCCAGCCGCCGCTCTGCGGACGTCACCACCGTGACGTGCGGGCGGAGCTTCCACTCCGGGCGCGGGGTCCCGGCAACGGCCCGAACGTCCTCGGTCTGCATGTGGTAGGCCAGCTCCGCCCCGCCGAGGATCGCCACGCTCGTTCCGAGCACGGCATCCGCCACCAGGGGCCTCAGCCAGGCGTTCGGGATGAAGCGTTCGGGGTGCGCGGCATGCTCGGCGAGGACCTCGGCAGCGCAGGCCCGATTGACCGTCGCCACCGACTCGCGCCGGTTCCCGACCCGGCGAAAAACCGGGAGCTTCTGCGGCGAGATCCGGAGTGGGAGGGACCACCCGCGCGCTCTGAACCGCTCTCCGGCCGCCTCGAGTGCCTCCCAGCAGCGCGGAAGCTCTTCCAGCACGTGGCTGGTGAACGCGGCCGCCGCGCGCGCGACCTCGGGCTCGAGCGCATCCACGATCACGACGCCGGTGCCGGCAAGCAGGTGCGCCAGGAATGTCGCGGTTGCTTCGCCCAGGGGAGTCCCGGCCGCGTAGCACCTCGCCGCCAGATCGATGGCTTGGCCGGCGTTCTCGCCGGAAAGCTGCGACCTCAGGGCCGCGAGAAATTCGGCGCACGCGTTGCCGAGCGGTTGGCAGCCACCCAGCGCCATGCCACGATCCCACCCCGGTTCCCGGACCTCAGCGACCTCCTCGCCCGCCGCCACGCGCCCCCATCCCATCTCGGGAAGATCGTCGTCGGCGGTGGCGAGCCACAGGAAACCGACCGCATCGCGGCCCGATGCCCGACGCCTACCCACCTCGGCAGCCACCGCCGCCGCCTTGACGAGGGTGAGCAGGGGGCCGCCGAGAAGGCCCGGCTGTTGGCCCGTCACGACGACCTCGGCCCCCCCAAGCCACAGTCCGAGCTCGTCTTCGACCGGATTCCCCCACCGCCGGTTCGCGTCGGCGAGTGCTCGCGCCAGGGCCTGCGACCGCGGCATGCCCCCAGGCCTGCCCACTGCGACGGCGCCCGGTCCGCCGGCATGGTTTGTAGCCGCAGGATGAACTGGGGCCCAGCTCTCGAGCGGCACGCGCAGCGCGGCTCCGGTCGTCTGAGTCGCCATCTCGGAGAGCTTACCGCCTCCCTTGACCGGAAACCACCCGGCTGCGCTGAGATTGTCTGTTGAGGTCCGTGTCGGCGCGGCGAGGCCGCTCAGGCGCGCGGGGAGCTACGCTCGTGCGATCAGCTGCGCTTCGCCACTGCGATCCGTGTGATGGCGCTTTCGAGCAGTGATTGCTGGCGATCAAACTCCTTGCCGGCAGCGCTTTTTAGCGCCGTCTCCGCAGCGGCCTTCGCCGCCCTGGCGGCATCGACATCGATCTCGGAAGGCAACTCCGCGACGTCGGCGAGCACCATGACCGTGCCCCCGGTCCCGCCATCCGCAGGGGCCAAAGATACCTCGACGAACCCGTTCTGCACCGCGAGGTGGTGGTCGCGGCCGCCGGAGCGGTAGGCGAGCTCGCCGATGCGCATCGTGGTAAGGAGCGGTGCGTGGCCGGGGAGGATCCCGAGTTCGCCGAGTGCGCCGGGGAATGTCACGCCGTCGGCATCGGCTTCGACTACCACCCTAGTCGACGTGATGACCTTGAGGCGCAGCGTCCCCCCGCTCACGTCGTTCCCTCTGCCTTGAGCTTCTCGCCCTTCTCGATCGCCTCGTCGATCGTGCCGACCATGTAGAACGCCTGCTCCGGCAGCTCGTCGAGCTCGCCCTCGGTGATCATGCGAAAGCCGCGGATCGTCTCGGCGACCTGCACGTACCGCCCCTTGAGACCGGTGAACTGCTCGGCTACGTGGAACGGCTGCGACAGGAAGCGCTCGATCCGGCGCGCCCGTGCCACGGTGAGTTTGTCGTCCTCGGACAGCTCATCGATCCCGAGGATCGCGATGATGTCCTGAAGGTCCTTGTACTTCTGGAGGATCTTCTGGACGCTGCGGGCGGCCGCGTAGTGCTCCTCCCCGACGACCTTGGGGTCGAGGATGCGCGAGGTGGACGAGAGCGGGTCGACCGCAGGGTAGATCCCCTTGTCCACGATCTGGCGCGACAGCACGGTGGTGGCATCGAGGTGGGCGAATGCGGTCGCCGGCGCGGGGTCGGTGAGGTCGTCCGCCGGAACGTAGATCGCCTGCACCGAGGTGATCGAGCCGCGTTTGGTCGAGGTGATGCGCTCCTGCAGCTCGCCCATCTCGGTCGCGAGGTTGGGCTGATAGCCGACCGCCGAGGGCATGCGGCCGAGCAGCGCCGACACCTCTGAACCCGCCTGAGTGAACCGGAAGATGTTGTCGATGAACAGCAGCACGTCCTGCTCTTCCACGTCGCGGAAGTACTCCGCCACAGTGAGGCCGGACAGGGCGACGCGGAGACGCGCCCCCGGCGGCTCGGTCATCTGGCCGTAGATCAGCGCGGCCTTGGACTTGGTCCAGTCGTCGGGGTCGATCACCCCCGATTCCTGCATCTCGAGCCACAAGTCGTTTCCCTCGCGGGTGCGCTCACCCACGCCCGAGAAGACCGAGAAGCCCCCGTGCTGCATCGCGACGTTGTTGATGAGCTCCTGGATGATCACGGTCTTGCCGACGCCGGCGCCGCCGAACAGACCGGTCTTGCCGCCCTTGGTGTAGGGCTCGAGGAGGTCGACGACCTTGATGCCGGTCTCGAACATCTCCACGCTTGTGGACTGGTCCTCGAACGAGGGCGCCTCGCGGTGGATCGGCCAGCGCTCCTTGGTTTCGCAGGGGCCCTTCTCGTCGACGGGGCGGCCGATCACCGAGAGCACGCGCCCGAGCGTCTCGCGCCCGACCGGCACCGTGATCGGCCCGCCGGTGTCGAGCGCTTTCATCCCGCGGACCATCCCGTCGGTGGCCTCCATCGCGATGCAGCGCACGCGGTTTTCGCCCATGTGCTGGGCCACCTCGAGGACGACCTCGATCTTCCCCATCTCGCTCGTGTCGTTCACGAGGACGGCGTTGTGGATCGAGGGCAGGTGCCCCTCCGGGAACTCCACGTCCACCGCGGGTCCGATGACTTGGACGACCCGCCCTTCGACCCCTTGAGGATTCGCTGCCATGTCGTGACCTACCTCTCGGCCAGCGCCTGAGCGCCGGAGACGATTTCGATGAGCTCCTTCGTGATCGAGGCTTGCCGCGCGCGGTTATACGTCAAGGTAAGCCGGTCGATCATCTCGCCAGCGTTCTTGGATGCCGAGTCCATCGCGGTCATCCGGGCGGCGTGCTCCGCCGCTTGCGAGTCTAGGAGCGCCCGCAACACCTGGAACTCCACGTAGCGCGGGAGGATCGCAGCCAGGAGAGCCTGCGGACTCGGCTCGAGGGTGTAGTCGACGGCCGCGACGCTGGCCACAGGCTGTGTCCTTTCGATCGGCAGGAGCCGCTCGAGCGTCACCTCCTGGCGCATGATCGACCGGAAGCGGTTGTACAGCAGGTAGACGGCGTCGGTCTCGGCCTTCTCGAAGTGTCCCGCGAGCATGTGGGCCACCTCGTGGGCGCCCTCAACGGTCACCCCTTTCATCAACTCGGGGTAGGCGGCCTTGGCGGCGAGGCCGCGGCGCCGGAAGAAGTCGATCCCGCGCCGGCCGACGAGAACGAGATCGACCTTCTTCCAGCGCCCACCGCCCAGCAGGGCGGCCGCCTCGCGCAGGACGTTGCTGTTGAACGCGCCGCACAGACCCTTGTCGCCGGCAACGACGACGAGGGTCACCGACTCCTCGGGCCGCTCGACCAGAAGAGGGTGACGGCCGGCGCCGATCCGGCCGGCCAGCGAACGCAACACGCCGTCGAGGGCGGCGGCGTACGGGCGTGCATCGAGAACGGACGCCTGGGAGCGCCGGAGCTTCGCGGTATAGACCATCTTCATCGCCCGAGTCAGCTGCTGCGTCGAGCGAACCGAGCGAATGCGCCGCCGGAGATCCTGCTGGCTAGGCAACCGCAGCCTCCGGGTGCTCGCGCAGGAAGCCGTCCAGGGCCGCCTGGCAGCCCGCCCTGAGATCGGTCTCGGTCGTTCCCTCGAGCTTGCCGGTCGTGCTGATCGCCTTCAGAGTCGGGCCGGCGTGCGTCGCCAGGTGCTCGTGGAGGTAGCTCTCGAAAGGCAGCACCGCCGCGACCTTGAGCTTGTCGAGGAAGCCCTGCGTGCCGGCAAACACCGAGGCGACCTGGAGATCGACCGACATCGGCGCGTACTGACCCTGCTTGAGGATCTCGACCAGGCGCTCGCCGCGGGCGAGCTGGCGTTGGGTCGCCTTGTCGAGGTCGGAGCCGAACTGGGCGAACGCCGCCAGCTCGCGGTACTGCGCGAGGTCGATGCGCAAGGTCCCGGCGACCTTCCTCATCGCCTTGATCTGGGCGCTGCCGCCCACGCGCGACACCGAGATGCCGACGTTCACTGCAGGGCGCACCCCGGAGAAGAAGAGGCCCGACTCCAGGAAGATCTGCCCGTCGGTGATCGAGATGACGTTCGTGGGGATGTACCCCGAGACGTCACCGGCCTGGGTCTCGATCACGGGGATCGCGGTGAGCGAGCCGCCGCCGAGGTCTTCGCGCATCTTGGCGGCGCGTTCCAGCAGGCGCGAGTGCAGATAGAACACGTCGCCGGGGTACGCTTCGCGGCCCGGCGGCCGGCGCAGCAGCAGCGAAATCTCCCTGTAGGCGGCGGCGTGCTTGGAGAGGTCGTCGTAGAACACCACCGCCGCGCCGCCGCTGTACAGGTAGTACTCGCCCATCGCGCAGCCGGCGTACGGCGCCAGGTACTGCAACGGCGCCGGCTCCGACGCGGTGGCGGCCACCACGATCGTGTGCTCCATCGCGCCGTAGTCCTCGAGGGTCTTGACGACCTGCGCGACGGTCGAGCGCTTCTGCCCAATCGCCACGTAGATGCAGATGACGCCGTTCCCCTTCTGGTTGATGATCGTGTCGGTGATGAGCGCGGTCTTGCCCGTCTGGCGGTCTGAAATGATCAGCTCGCGCTGCCCGCGCCCGATCGGGATCATCGAGTCGATCGCCTTGATCCCGGTCTGCATCGGCTCCTTCACCTTCTGTCGCGCCACCACACCCGGGGCGATGCGCTCCATCGGGTAGGTGTCCGACGCCGTGACGGGGCCCTTGCCGTCGATCGGCTGGCCGAGCGCGTTGACGACGCGTCCGACCAGCCCGGACCCGACGGGGACCTGCAGGATCTTGCCGGTGCGCCGCACCTCGTCCCCCTCGCGGATCAGCTGCGACTCGCCCATCAGCACGCAGCCGACCCCGTCCTCCTCGAGGTTGAGGGCCAGGCCGAAGACGTCATGCGGGAACGCGACCATCTCGCCGGCCATGACGCGGTCAAGGCCGAACACCCTGGCGATGCCGTCACCGACCGAAACGACCGTTCCCACCTCGGCCATCTCCACGGAGGTCTCGAGTCCCGCAATCTGGCGCCGCAGGATGTCTGTGATCTCGCCCACCTTGATCTGCATGCTCATCCCCCTACTCGGCCGCCGCCTCGGATGCGAAGCGGCGCACCTGCGTGAGCAGCGAGCCGTCGAACACCCGGCTGCCTACCCGTACGACAAACCCGGCCAGAAGCTCCGGCCGCACCTTCACGTCAAGCCTCACGTGCGGCCCCAGAAGAGACGTGAGCGCCCCGGCGAGGGTCTCTACCTGCTGCGCGGTCGGCTGAACGGGAACCTCCACGCGCCCACGCACGATCCCCTCCCGGCGGTCCACCAACTCCCGGAACATCTCGACGACCTCACCGAGAAAACGCAGTCGGACGTGATGCGCGAGGGCCACCAGCAGGCGATGGGCTACGGGCCGGAGGGCCAGCGACTCGGCAATTGTGTCCACGAGCCGCCGCTTGGCGGCCGGCGGTACCGACGGAACCTCGAAGACGCGAACGAGTTCGGGCTCAGCCCGGAAAAGCTCGGCGACCATCGCGAGCTGGCCTTCGATCTGGCGCAGCGCCGGCACGCTTTCCCTGGTGGTGACCTCGAGCAGGGCCACCGCGTACGGGCGTGCCACCCGCCGGCTCACCGCGCGCTCCCTGCCGGGCGCTCGCCCAGTCGCTCGAGCGTGATCTTGAAGATCCGCTCACGGTCTTCGGCGGTCAACTCGCGTTGCAGCAGTTCCACCGCCAGATCGGCGGCAACCGCCGCGGCCTCGGACGCGAGCTGTCGCCGCGCGTCCTGCACGCGACGTGCGGCCTCCTGCTCGATCTGCGCCACCAGCCGCGCGGCTTCACCTTCTCCCTGACGTTCGAGGGCCTGCCGCTCACGCTCGCCCTCACCCTTGAGGCGCTCCTGAAGGGCCGCGATCTCACCTGCGAGCGCCGCGATGCGCTTCTCCATCTCGCTTCGAAACTGCTCGGCCTCGCTCCTCTGGTGCTCGGCCTCTTTCATCTGCGCCGCGATCTGCGCGCTTCGGGATTTGAAGAACTTCGACAGCGGCCGCGCTAGCAGGAAGAAGAGGAGCCCGAAGAAGGCGACGAAGTTGGCCACCTTCCAGAACAGGGTCGGCAGGCCGAGGAACGTCCCGCCGCCCTCGTCCGCCGCCCATACGGGGATCGCGACAACCAAGGCCGCAAGCGCGATTCCGACCCGCCGCGTCACGCGACCCGCCGCCCGGCCAAACGGCTCGCCAGCTCACGAGCGAGCCCGCTCGCCTGCTCGCGGAGGGACGCCCGCGCTCCACGCGAGGCCTCGTCAAGCTCGGCATCCAGCCGCGCCAGGCGCTGCTGGACCTGGCTGCGAGCCTCCTCGAGCCGCCCACGGCGCCCGGCCTCGCCGGCCGCCCGCAAAGCCGCCCGGGCTTTCTGCCCCTCGGCGGCGGCGGCCGCCAGTTGACGCTCGCAGCGAGCCACTGCCTCGGCAAGGGCGACGAACGAGTGCTCGTGACTTTCGCGCGCGGTCGTGATCCGCTCTTCGCGTTGGTTCAAGAGCTGGCCGAGGGGCTTCACGAGCTGAGTCGAAACGACAAGGTAGACCAGCCAGAAGCAGGCCATGACCAGGAGCAGAGAGAAGTTTGGCAGCGCAAGCACGCCGTCCTCCCGCCGATGGCAACTGATACGGAGGCGGAAAACCCCCAGCGGCGAACGGTTACGTTAGCAAAGCCTCTCGTCCCGGTCAACGGTGAGAGTCAGCCGCTTGGGTCGCGAGCCGGCTGCCGTCAGAGTCAGCGCGCGGGCTTCTCGGGTAGTACGACCTGAGGGAAGCGCTCGCGGATCGCCCGGTAGAGCGCTTCGACTCGGGAGCCTATCCCGTCCAGCCCATCGACATCACGAAACGTGAGATCGTCGCCGCCGGCCGAGCGGACCCTGAGTTCGACGAGGGGTGAGCCCTGATTTCGCTGCGTCGTGGAGAGCCAGACGGCCTTGAAAGAGCTCGTCGGGATCCGGCCGACCCGCGTGGGGTCCCTGACATCACTCCACTCGAGGTTCTCGGCGGTGAGGACAAGCCGCCCGGTCTGCGCCTTGCGAAACGCGCCGGTCATCTGCACCAGCGGTTCGAACACCAGCGCAACGGCGGGGGTCACCGTCGGCAGCGGTGTCGGCGCGGCCGCAGACACCGGCTCCAGAACCGCGGGCGACATCGGGGTCGGCGTCGGCGGGGCACCGGTCCCTATCAGCATCGCGATGACTATCTCAGGGACGTTGTGCTCTTTCAAGAAGACGATGTCGTTGGCGCTCAGCGCGTAGAGCAGGCCCGACCGCCGGATCTGCTCGCACACGAGTTTCTCCGACAGCCCTGCTTTCTCGAGGCGGACCACGTCCTCCAGCCGCGCGTCGTCCGGTTTCGACCCGGTCGGCGTGGGTGTCGGCGAGGGCAGCGCGTGACGAGCCGCCATCGCCTCGATTACGGCTTCCGGAACGCCGGCGGCGTGCAGTCTCTCGAGATCTGACGCGGCCAAGACCGCTACCGACGAGGCTTCCCGCACAAGCCTGAGAATCCCCTCGACGGGGGCGCCGGCGCGGTGTGCGGCGATGACCTCGGGAACCGTAAGCTCTTCGGCTGAGACGGCGACGGCGAGCGAGAGGGCCACTGCGATCAGGATGGCGCGCATCGGAACCTCCGGAGCATTTGGCGGCCTTCAGTGTACCAAGGCCTGCACACCCAGCAGGAGACGCCGCCGCGGGGCCGGGTAGCCGCGGATCTCCTCGTAGCGCCGGTCTGCGAGGTTCTCGACCCGAGCACGCGCCGAAAGCCCACGCCCGACCGGCATGGTGGCAGTGACGTTCGCAGTCACGAAACCGCCCTGCGGGACCCTCGCCAAGGTCACGGGGTCGAGATCCGTCCGGCTGCCGACCCACACGAGTGAGGCCGCACCGTCGATCCCGCGCGCCACGGGTCCCTCGACGGTGAGCGAACCGGACCACTCCGCACGCCGCAGCAGCGGTTCATCGTTCCCATCACGGGCCCTCAACCAGGTCACTGTCGCGGTCGCCCTCCCTTGGCCGCCGACCATTGCGACCCATGAAGTCTCTACGCCGTTCTGGCGGGCGCGATCGATGTTGGAATACGTGTAGGTCGCAAAATCGAAGTCGATGAGATCCCGTTGCCGGTTGAAGAACCCGACCAGCTGCAACACCGAGCGCCCTCCTGCGAGCGGCAAAGCGAAACCCGCTTCCATCGACTGGGAGTGCTCGGGCGAGAGTCCTGGGTTGCCCGAGTACGGGTAGTACAGCTCGCCGAGCGAAGGCGCGCGAAAAGCCCGGCCGACCGAAACCCAGGCCCGCAGCGGTTGCCCGCTCCAGCTCAGTGTGGCACGCGGCGAAAACTCGCTGCCCCAGGGCGAGGATTCGTCCCATCGAACGCCGGCCAGCACCGCAAACTGACCCGGGGGTGACCAGCTGTCCTGCAGGAAGAGAGACCGCGTGGTCCGGCTCGCTCCGTCGAGCGTGGTGCCGTAGTTGGAGCCATCGGTCACCCGGTCACCCTGCCACTCGCCGCCCAGCACGAGGCTGTGCGCCGTCCACCGCTCGTGGAACACAATGCGTGCGGCGTCGGAGTTGGCAGTGGTGTTCTCGCGCACGAACCCGGAAGGGTCGCTGGTATCCGAGTACCCGAGGTCCCGCTCGAGCCTGGAGACCGTCACTTCGAGCTCGCCGCCAGGATCGAGGCGCCAGCGGAACGGCAGGGCAACGATCGTCTCACCTGCGTCCGTAAACCGGTGAGGCGTCAGGAGAGCGCCCGAGAACGGGATCTCGGTGAATTCCGTGCTGCGGTGGACGAGCAAACCGATGCGGCGTCCCTCGTCCAGAGACAGTGTGAGGCTTGCCAGACCCATGCGCGAGGAGAAGTCGTCGTTTTCGAGCGGTCCGTTCCCGTCCCGGCTCCCGCCTGCGACGACCACCTCCCAGGGGCCGCTCGTCGCGGCGCCCTCGACCTCGGCGCGGCGCCAGCCGCTCCCACCCCCTTCGATGAGCGCCGACGCGTGGTCGACGGCGGCCGTGGCTGGGAACAGTTGCACCACGCCGCCGATTGCGTCGCCACCGTACAGTGCGGAGTACGGACCGCGCACGACCTCGACCCGATCGACACCGACCGCAAGCGGGAGGCTCCAGTCGTACCCTCCGAAGAACGGCGAGTTGAGCTTCACGCCGTCCCACATCACCAGCGTTTGGGTCGACGCGGTCCCCCGGGTGAACAACGACGTGACGCCGTTGTCCAACCCGGACGTGAGGACCGTCATGCCGGGGACCCAGCGCAACGCATCCGCGAGGGAGGCGACTCCCATTGCCCGGAGCTCGGACCCTAGGATGATCGTTGTGGCCGCAGCGACTTCATCCGGAGATTGGGCCTCGCCGGTCGCTGTGACGACCAGCTGATCCTGGAAGACCGGGGGCTGTTGTGCGACGGTGACGGCGGAAAGAAGAGGAAAGACAGTCAGGAAACGCCAAAACCGAGAAGCCATGGAACCCTCCCGTTCCGTCGCGGAGTGGCAGGTCTCCTGGCTCCCGGATCAACCGGTATCGCCCGCCTTCCCAGGCGGCAAGCCCCACAGGACCCGCACGCCCAGTGGCACGCATGGGCGACCCGTCCCCGGTCACAGTGGCGGGGGCCGCGCCGGATTCGCACCGGCTTCCCTCGACACCACCCCGGTGAAGCGTCGCCCGCACCGTAGCGCCCTGCCGATCCGAATACAAGGGACCCGTGGAGTCGGGGCGCCGAAATGCCGGCGCGGAGTCCGGAAGCTCCTTGGCGCGCTCGCGGTCCGCTGCCGATACCGCGAGGAAAAAGCAGAGCGCGCCAGGTTTCCCTGGCGCGCCCGAAATGGCCTCGTTCGATGCGAGACGGCTACTGCACGATCGCCTGGACGGGGATCTCGATGGACTTGCGCAGCGGGTCGTTGGTGGTGATCGTCACGGTCGCCTTCTGCGCCCCCTTCGGCACCCCAGCCTTCATGCTCACCGCCACCTGGAAGCGCTGCCCGGCCTGGAGCGGCGTGACCTCGGTGGTGAAGTTCGGGTTGTCCGACTTGACGTCGGTCAGCTGCAGTTCGGTACCCTGGCGGTTGTTGATGATCAGCACGTTGCGGCCGACCAGCGCCCCGCCGTCCACGGCCCCGAAATTGACCTCTCCCGGGATCACCTGAACCACGGGCCGGACCGCGCCAGTCACGTTGATCGTGACCTCGGGCGCCTTCGGGGACGTGGTCTTGATGAGGATCTTGTGATTGAGCATTCCCTCCGGCGCGTTTGCCGGCACGCTGACCGTGACTTCCCACTGGGAGCCCTTGCGGTCGGCGATGCGTTCCTTCTCGGGCAGCAGACGGTAGGCGAGCTGGTAGGGGCCCCCGCTCGCGGTCGCGCTCTCGACCTTGAAGTCGGAGCCGTCAGCCGACACGAGGGTGACCTTCTCGACAGCCGGTTCGCCTTGAAGCACGCTGCGGAAAATGATCAGCGGCCGGGGCAGCACCTCGACGAAAGCACGCACCTCGGCCTTGATCACCAGGTTGACCTGGGGGGTGGCGGGGTCGTTGCAAAAGACGAGGACCGCCTTCGAGATCGGTCCGCTGAAACCGGTCGTGTCTACCTCGGCCATGATCTTTCCGCTTGTGCCGGGGGCCACGATTTTGTCGAAGTTTGCCACGGTGCACCCGCAGGTAGGCCGAACCTGAGAGATCTCGAGCGGCGCCTTGCCGGTGTTGCGCACCTCGAACGTGGCGTGGATCTTGTCACCTTTGGGAACGGTGCCGAAATCTTTGATCTTCTCGACGATCTCGATCACCGGCTGTGGTCCCTCAGGCGCTTTCGCTGCCTGCTGCTTCGAGGCCACCGGGGCCTGTGTCGGCGAATTCTGGGCCGGCTGCACCGGTTGCTGCGCCCACGCCGCCGTCGTCACCAGCACCACCGCGATTGTACTCAGGATGTAACACCTCATGGGAGGACCTCCTCTCGTTTTCGTCAGCTCCCGGCTCTGCCGGAGAGTGGTAGAGTACACCTCTGCGCAAGAGCGCGCCACCCTTCATGCAGAAACCTTGCCACTTCTATCTGCTTCCCATCGGTGGGATAGCCACTGCCGCGCTGGCCGGACTCCTGCACGAAGCCGGCGAGAGGGTCTCCGGGGTGGATGCGGTGCTCTACCCTCCGACATCCGAGCTCCTCGCCGAGATCGGCATCCCGGTCCGCCTGGGCTTCGATCCCAAAGGCATCCCGGACGATCTCGACGAAGTCATCATCGGCAACGCGATCCCGCGCTCGAACGCGGAGGTCGGGGCCGTGCTCAAGCGCGGTCTGCCCTACACGTCACAAGCGGCAGCCTTTGGTGAGCGTTTCTGCCGGGCGTCGCGATCCGTCGTCGTGGCGGGGACCCACGGGAAGACTACCACTACCGCTCTGACCGCTCACATTCTGACGGAGGGCGGCCTCGACCCCAGCGCGCTCATCGGCGGCGTCCCATGCGGCGGAAAGCCCTGGCGGCTCGGCCACGGCGGTTGGACCGTAGTCGAGGGCGATGAGTACAACACCGCCTTCTTCGACAAGGGACCTAAATTCCTCCACTACCACCCGCAACTTTTCGTGGTAGGCAACGTGGAGTTCGACCACGGTGACATCTACCCCAACCTCGATGCCATCCTGGCAGCGTTCCGTGCCGGAACGGCGCAGGTCGGCACCTCGGGACACGTCGTCGCGAATCTCGGCGACGACGGTTCCCGCGCAGTCGCCGCTGGGCATCCCCACGTGGTTTGGTACGGCCTGGAAGGCCATGCGGCATTGTCCTGTTCCGCCTGGGGCCACACGCGCGGTCGGCTTCACGCCACGTTGCGGTGGGAGGGGCGGGCGTTCGATGTCGAGACTTCCCTCGTCGGCCGACACAACCTCGACAACCTCATGGCCGCAGCGGTCTGCGCCCTCCTCGCCGGCGTTGCCCCGGAGACGGTCGCGGTTGCAACATCGACCTTTCCGGGCGTGCGCCGGCGCCTCGAGGTGACAGGCGAGGCATCCGGGGTCACGGTCGTCGACGATTTCGCCCACCACCCGACCGCCGTGGCGCTGACCCTCGAGGGCGCACGTCACCGTTTTCCCGGACGCCGCCTCGTCGTCGCATTCGAGCCGCGCTCTCTCACTGCGGGTCGGAACCTCTTTGCTGCAGCGTACGAGGATGCGCTCGCCAATGCCGACGCGGCCGTGGTCGCACCCGTCTTCTACCGTGCCCGCCTCGGAGAGAACGTCCTCGACCGGGAAGCGTTGGTCGCTCGGCTGCGAGTCCGCGGCGTTGAGGCTGATGCACCCGCGGAAGGAGTCGACCTCGCGTCGTTCATCCGTACTCGCCTCCGCGCTGGCGACGTGGTGGTGTGCATGTCGTCGGGCGACTTCGGAGGCCTGCCTCGAAAACTGTTCAAGCTCTTGGAGGAGGAGTCGTGAAAGCGTTCCTCGCGCGCGCCCTGGCCACCGTCGGGGGTCTCGGAGACGTGTTCCCCGCCCCTGGAACCACTGTCGGCTCGCTCGTAGGAGCGGTGCTCTACTGGGCCGCCTCCATCCTCTGGCCGGGTGCCGTCACCCAGGTCGCTCTGGTCGGTCTGGCGGTGTTACTTCCGGCGTCGGTGTGGGCATGCGGCGCAGAGGCCGAGCGGAGGGGCGTCGCCGACCCTCACCCTGTCGTGCTGGATGAGGTGGCCGGCCAGTGGCTGACGTTGGGCATCGTGGCCATCGTCCAGCACCGCCTGCTGGGGCTGCGTGAGTTGGCCACAGGGTTTCTGTTGTTCCGCATCTTCGACGTGCTCAAACCCTGGCCGATCCGACGCCTCGAGGAACTACCCGGGGGTTGGGGGATCGTGGCAGACGACCTTGCGGCGGGGGCCGCAGCCGGGGCGCTGACCCTGGCGCTGTTCGCCCTCCTCGCGGGCTAGCCGCTATCGGGTTGGACCGCAGTGTGGCGGTGCTCGACCAGTAGGAGCGTGAGATCGTCGGCGAGCGGTTGCCCGCCGAGGTGGCAATCGAGGGCTGCAAGCACCGCAGAGATCAACGTCGCGGCCGGGGCTTCCCTGTGCGCCCGCAGCACCTCTCGCAGCATCTCGTAGCCGAACGGCTCGCCCCCGGATGTACGCGCCTCCACGAGCCCGTCCGAGTACAGCAGGAGACGGCTGCCGGGTCCGAACCTCCTGCAACGGCTGGGAGGCAGCTCTGGCCACCGGTGGCCCAGCGGCAGCGACGACAGGAGGAGTTCCTCGACTTCACCCTTGTCCACCAGCAGCATCCCCGGCGGGTGGCCGGCGCTCGTAATCTCGACTTCTGCCCGCGATACATCGATCTCAGCGAGGGCGAGCGAGACCATCCGGTGCCTGACCGGCTGGCCAAGGAGAAAGCGGTTCAGCCGTTCCAGCAGTGCCCGACCGGTATGACCCTCCTGAACGAGGGTGGCCACAGCGGACTTGACCATGGCCATCAGGAGACCGGTGTGGAGCCCGTGCCCGGCGACGTCTCCGACGGCCACCACGAGCCGCCCCGAGGCGAGCGGGAAGAGATCAAGGTAGTCGCCGCCGACCTCCGTAGCCGGGCGGAAGTGCGCCCACACTGAGAGCGGACCGACGCTCAGCTCCGACGGCGGCAGCAGGCTCTCCTGGATCTCGCGGGCCAGTTCCATCTCGCGCGCCATGCGTTCCTTCTCGCCCACCTGGACCAACATGGTCTTGACCGACTCCGTCATCGCGTTGAACGACACCGCCAGGTCGCCGAGTTGGTCACGCCGCTTAACCGCAATGCGGTAGCCGAAATCGCCGTGCGCGACAGCGCGGGCGCCCCGGGTGAGGCGCGCTGTTGCGCGCGTAACCGCCAGGATCATCAGCGCCGCAAAACCAACCGCTACGAGGTAGATCGACCCGAAGACAATGCCCAGGACGCGGAAGAACGTCGTGGCCTCGGCCCCGAGGCTCTTCGGCGAACCGAAGAAGTCGTCAATCGCACCGGCCACGCGGACCTTGATCAGGACGATCAGGTGCCGCCCTGAGTCCACGTTCCCGTCCTGCCAGCGATATGGGGTCTCCGCAAACCACAGCCAGAGAAACTGTATCCTCTCCCAGCGGGTTGTGCCTTCCGCAATGCGGGTGATCCACTCCGGCTCCACCTTGTCCGTAGGCACAACCTGGCCAGCAACCCGCAGCGTCGTCGGGCCAGCCGGCGCGTCCTTCTGGATGGAGATCTGGACATCGTCGCCCTTCGAACCACCGGCGACCGGTGCGCTCGACAACCATCGGACGTCGAACCATGCCCCTTTCCCAAACGTCACTGCAGTTGCGAGGTTCATCGGGAAGAGTAGCGCGACGAGACGACCACCCTGGCGCCTGATCACCGCGTCATACGCCGCCTCATCGGCGACCACGAACCCTTGCCAGCTCCCTTCCGGCGCCCACCGTGGCGCCGGAAGGATGTGGGCCGTTTTGCTGCGCCACTCCTTTGCTCCGTCGGCCACCACCCACTCGGGGGCAAGCGTCTCTCCCGCGGGCGATGAGTTCAGATGGGCAACGGCGGCATCGGGTCCGTTGCTGACCAATTCGCGCAGTGCGTCGGCCGCCACACCAGCGTACCGCTCGGTCTGGAGGGCAAGCCGCTCGCGGACGCTCGCCGTGCCGTATTGCCCGACCAGGACGTACCCGACCAGCAATGCCAGGCAGGCGAAGAGCGCGACCGGGGTGAGGCCGATCAGGAGGTAGGAGATAAAGAGCCTCATCCCGACCCGGTAGGTGAGTTTGCGCCAGAGCCACCGAATCGACCAGAATGCGAGCGGTAGCGCCGCCAGGAAGGTGAAGACCTTCAGGAGCCCGGCGGCTCCCGAACCCCGCGCGGCCGATCCCACGATAAGCGCGGCGAGGGCGAGCGCGCCAAGGGCCACGAGGTAGCCGGTGCGGACCGGATGTCGCCGAAACCCGGCGCTGAGCTCTGCCATTCCGTTCCTTCCTACGCTTACGATACCGAAAAGGTTGTGAGGCAATCAGAAGAGCAGGCAGGGCCCTCCCGGACCTCCGTGCCCGGACCACGGTCCCTGTTGTTCAGTGGACGAGGTCACGCCGGTTCCTCATGTAGTTCGCCAGCATGGACTCACCCAGGTTGTACGGGTTGGCGAAGTAGGCGCGGCCTCGGTTGGTCTTCGTGAGGTTCTCGACGAAATTCACCAACCCCGGATCGGTGGCGATCTTGAACGTCGTGATCACGACCTGCTTCTGGCGGCACTGGTCCGCCTCCTCGAGCGTGCGGTTGGTGATCTTCAGGTCGAGGCCGTACGGGTTCTTATAGATGCGGTGCCCCTCGGTGATCGCCGGAGGTTTCCTGTCCGTGATCAAGAAGATCTGCTTGTTGGGGTGTCTGCGGCTCGCCAGCCTACTGCGCGCCACATGGAGCGCCTCAGAGGTGTTGGTATGGAAGGGACTCGCCCGGATCTCGGCGATCTGCCCGATCTCGATGTGCCGAGCGCGGTCTCCGAAGATGAGCACGCCGAGATAGTCCTTCGGGTACTTTGAGGTGATGAGCTCAGTCAGCGCCATCGCCACGGTTTTAGCAAGCGTCATCCGGTCCTCGCCGTAGAGCTCCATCGATTGCGAGATGTCGATTGCGACGACCGTCGCGCACGACGTGAGGTGTTCGGTCTCGCTCACCTGGAGGTCGTCCTCCGCAAGCTCCAACTGGCCCTGCGTCCTTCGCAGGACGTCCTGTGTCGAGCCCATCGCGTCGATGGCGTGCAGTTCGTCCCCGAACGAGTACCGTTTCGTTTCCGGGAGCCGCTCCACGCCCTCCCCCGCCGCATGGATCGGGTGGTAGCCGGGACCCGCCTTCTTCAACCTTCGGGGACCATCTCAGCAGCGAAGACGTGCTCCTGCGGCGTCTCCGCTCTCTCTTCCACGAGGCTCGCAGGACCCGAAACGCGCTTGAGCTCCGCTTCGTACTCCGAGAACGCTTGCTCGTCGGAGAGCGTGACGGTGCCGCCGCCAGCGAATCATGCGACGATCGGCACGTACGGCCCCTTGTCCTCAGCCGTGCCGACCTCGCGTCGGATCGCGGGAAAGCTCGCCAGAAAATGCCTCTTGACTGCTTCACCGATCAGGGTGCACACGCCGACCTCGGGACCCTTCTGTTCGCCCTCGCACACCATCTCGACCTTGTCGGTGATCGCCGGCAGCAGCACGTGCACGTCGACCAGTCGCGGATACACGGGGACCTTGCCCGCAACCAGCGACCGGCGCGCGAGGTTCGAAACGAGGAACTCCATGACTGCAATTGGAACCCGAGCGCTTACACCAGAGATCTGGTCCACGAGGTCCGACTCGCGCGCCGCGAACGCGATCTCTTCGATCAGCACTTCCACGGCCTCGGGCACCACCATCCGAGACCCGCCTCGTTCGCACCATACCTCCCGTCGGGTGATCGTGACGGCGATGGTGGCGTCTTTCGGGTAGTGCATGAGGATCTGCGAGGAGATCCGGTCCTTGAGCGGCTTGATGATGGTGCCGCGGTCCGTGTAGTCCTCCGGTTTCGCCGACCTGCGCCGCGATGCCGACGAGGGCGATACGCGCCACCTGTGTCGAGGACGGGGAAGGTATGTTCATCGGTCGATACAACAGGGCGAATCTCATCATGTTTCCAGTCCGTGGACATTTTCCAGTCTGTGGACACTCGGCGTGTGAGGTGTTACTCTGGACTTCGCAAGGGAGTCGCGGTATCCATGCAGTGGTGGCGCATTATGCAGCGTTGTGCGCCCATCGCGGCCCGGGTACCCTCGGAAAGGGAGGATCACGATGATCGCCAAACCGATCGAAAAGGCCATCAACGAACAGATCAATGCGGAGTTCTACTCGTTCTACTTGTATCTCGCGATGTCGGCTCACTTCGACGAGAGCGGCTTCCCGGGGCTCGCCAAATGGATGAGGGCGCAGGCCCAGGAAGAGATGTCCCACGCACTCAAGTTCTTCGGCTTCGTCCACGAGCGCGGCGGGCTCGTGGCCCTGATCGCCATCGACCAGCCAAAGGGCGAGTGGCCGACGGTCCTGGCAGCGTTCAAGGCCGCCTATGCCCACGAGCAGCACATCACCAAGAGGATCAACACACTGATGGACAAGGCGATCGCCGCCAAGGACCATGCGACGTCCAACTTCCTGCAATGGTTCGTGAAGGAACAGGTCGAGGAAGAGGCTACGCTCGAGCCGATCATCATGCGCTTGGAGGCGGTCGGAGACCACCCCGGCGCTCTCTACTATCTTGACCATGAACTGGGCAAGCGCGGCGCCTGACGCCTCCGGACACACGATCCCATCGGCCCGCACCGTCCTCGGAGAAGGTGCGGGCCGTTTTGTCTGTGACCGTGCCGGGAGTTCACGGACAATCGCCGACTCCGGGGCCTTGGCGTAACCTCTTGGCATGGGTGGACGTCTTTCGCAGTGAGGGGTACGTGCAGGCTGAGCTTCGGCGACGTTATTGTGGCTTCCCGGCGGGAGGCGAGGGGTCGGTGGGCGATGACACAATGGACCACCTTGCGAGTGACCGACTTCTCGCCTCCCGCGTCGTCTCCGGCGACGACGAGGCATTTGGAGAGGTCATCCGTGCTAACCAGCACCAGGTCGTCCAGATCGCAGGGCGTTTCTTCAGGCGTGCAGACGTCATCGAGGACATCGCGCAGGAGGTCTTCGTGAAAGCGTACGGCGCCATGGCAGGCTACCGAGGCGAAGTCCCGCTCGGCCATTGGCTGTCCCGCATCACTGTCAACGCCTGCTACGATCAGCTGCGCCGCCAGCGTACGCGTCCGGAGATTGCGTTTTCGCAACTTGGCTCGGATCCCCACGAGCGTGAGGGGACCGGTGTGCCGTTCGAGGGGAACGACGCGTCGGTCCACTGGCAACGCGAGGAGGCTCGTCTGGACGCCGAGAAGGTCCTCGCCAAGGTGTCCCCTCCCGACCGTCTCGTCCTCACCCTGATGGTGCTGGAGGGGATGACGGTGGCGGAAGTAGCTGCGCTTACGGGCTGGTCTGTCGCGAACGTCAAGATCCGGGCGTTCCGCGCGCGCAATCGGATTCGCAAATTGATGGTCGGCAACTCGACGGGACGGAGGTGATGACGGGTATGCCAGAAGTTCCTAGTAATCAGGTCACTGGGGGAACTCCGCGCAGCTGGGAGGATGGCACTCTCAAGCAGCTTCTCGAGGCCGCTGCTGCGCGACCGGAGGAGTTGCCGAACCTCTCGCCGTTCTTCGCCGCAAGGGTCAAAGCCCTCGCCCGAGAACGGGGTGATTCCCGGTCCATGCAGCTCGTCGCGAGGGTGGCGTGGCACGCTCTGCCCGCGCTCCTGGCGGTTGTCGTCGTTCTTTCGCTGTGGGCCGGCGTCGAGGTCGGGCGTGATGCTGAAGTTCAGGACGACGCCGCGATGGTCGTGCTGCAAAGCCGCGACGTCGGCGCGGATGCGCCTCTCACAGCCTTGCTGCTCGCCGGTGGCGGCGAGGTTCCTCCCAAAGGAGGTACACGGTGAGCCCGTGGCGAGCGCGTCTTGCGGTGCTAGCAGTCTTCGTCGCGGGTTTCCTCTGTGGGGCGGTCACACTGCACCTCACACGGTTTCACGTCCAGAGGCACCTCATGGACAGTCCCGCGGGCATGGCTGGGATCATCGTTCATCGACTCGACCGAGAACTCCACTTGACTGCCGCCCAACGGCAGCAGATCGAAGCGTCGGCTGCTCGCGCCCGCGAGGATGCGGCCAGAGTGATGCAGCCCCTGATGCCGCAGGTGACCGCGGTTTTCGAGCGCCTCCGAAACGAGACACGCGCCGTGCTCGATGAGGATCAGCGTCGCCGTTTCGATCGGATGGTCGAGCTGCGCATGCCACCGTTCAACAAGAAGATGTGGGCACCACCAGCGGCAAGACCCGACACGCCGCCGGCACAGAAGCCGACACCTGCTTCGTGACGTCCCCGGCGCAGAGTCCGGTCATGCCGCGCCGCACTGGATCATGTGGAGCGCGCCGCAGTGCGGGCACGCGATCTCCCGGCCGACGTACGCTGGCGGCACCTTTAGCTTGGTGCCGCACGGGCATGTGAGGAAGATGTACTGGTTGAGGCGCCAGAGCATGTCGGTGGTCTGCCGAACCCTCTCGAGACGAGCACTCGTATCGGGCGCCGTCGGCGCGGCGGCGGGCCCGTGCTCGCCGCCGGCGAGCGCCGAGGTCGGAATCACGCCACCGGCGCGTCCGGTCACCGAGCGGAACGCCTGCTCGTAGTTACTCAACGCCGCACCACCGCCCATCGAGCGCAGGATCCGAACGCGCTCCGATATCGGCGGGTGCGTGCTGGTGAGGTCGGCGAGGCCCCGGGCGGTGGCGCCCAAGGGGTTGACGATGTACATCGGCGCCGTGGCTCGCGTCGCCGACGCGAGCGTTGCGGTCGAATGCGAGATCTTCTCGAGGGCACTCGCGAGGCCCTCGGGGTATCGGGTGAACAGCGCGGAGGACGCGTCGGCCAGGTACTCGCGACGGCGCGAGAGGGCAAGATAGATGAGCTGGGCGATGATCGGCGCGAGGATCATGAGAACGAGCGCGACCACCACGATCACGAGTTGGCCCTGCCCTTCCGACCGGGACGAGGTTCGCCTCCGCCCACCCCCGAAAAAGAAGACGCGGGCGCCGACGTCGGCCAGCAGCACGATGGCGCCCATCATGATCCCCACCATCATCATGTACAGCACGTCGCGGTTCTTCACGTGTCCGAGTTCGTGCGCGATCACCCCCTGCAGTTCGTCGCGGTTCAGCGACTCCAGCAGTCCCGCCGTGACCGCCACCGCCGCGTGCTGAGCGTCGCGACCGGTCGCGAAAGCGTTCGGTGCGGCGTCGTCCATCACATAGATGTCGGGCACCTTCGGCAGCCCCGCCGCGATCGTCATCTCTTCGACCACGTTGAACAGCTGCGGATTGTCGTTCTTCTCAATCCGCCGCGCCCCGGAGAGTGCGAGGAAGATGGAGTCACCCCGGAAGTAGCTGATGAGCGTCAGCCCGACCCAGACTACGAACGCGACGAACAGGCCGCCGAGCCCGGCGCCCGGCGCGAGCGCCTCGCCGAGTGCGTATCCGACTAGGAGCAGCAGCGCCGCCATCAAAACCACGAGAGTGGCGGCGCGGCGCTGGTTGGCCCGGATAATCTCCCACACGGCCTTCGAGCCTCTCTAGAACTTGACCTGCGGGACCTGCCGGTCTTCCGGCGCTTCCACCTGGAAGAACGTCTCCGGCTGGAAGTTGAACATGCCCGCGATGATGTTGGATGGGAACATTTGGATCTTGTTGTTGAGGCGCAGCACCGCGTCGTTGTAGTACTGGCGTGCGAAACCGATCTTGTTCTCCGTCGAGGTGAGCTCCTCCTGCAGCGCAAGGAAATTCTGGTTCGCCTTGAGGTCGGGGTACGCCTCCGCAACCGCGAAGAGCGATCGCAACGTCTGGGAGAGCGCGTTCTCGACCTTGGCCCGCTCCTCCACGCTGCCGGTCACCTCGACCGCCTGCTGCCGTGCCTTGGTCACCGCCTCGAGCGTCCCGCGCTCGTGGCCCATGTACCCCTTCACGATCTCCACGAGGTTCGGGATGAGGTCGTGCCGCCGCTTGAGCTGCACCTCGATCTGACTCCACGAGTTCTTGACCTCGTTGCGCGACCCGACCAGTCCGTTATACAGCCCCATTACCCAGAAGACCACAACCACGACCAGGACCAGGAAGACCAGAAGTATGATCATCGTTCCACCTCCTCTGCGGGATTTCCGGTCGCCTTCGACTCAGGCGGCGGCGCCGCGACTCCGAACGTCTCTCCCATGAACCGAAGCACCGCTTCGGGATGCGACCCCGGCGCGACAGCCATCTGCCCCACCAGAGAACCGAGTTCGCCGTGGTCGAACCATAACCCGTGACTCGGGCAGCGGTCGAGCATCACCCGCGGCGCCTGCCCCAAGAAGACCTTTTCCATCGCCTTGTCGCAGCGCGGGCACTTCCGGGGCTTCTCCGAGCTGACCGCTGCGGCGAGCGGACCGCCCTCCGCTATCGACAAGGTTCGCCCCACGTTCTCCGCGAGCAGAGCCAGCTCCCCGGCATCGAACCAGAGGCCTCGACACCACGGGCAGGCGTCCAGCTCTATTCCCTCGCGCTCGGCGACGATGAGTGGCTCGCGACAGACGGGGCAGTTCACGTTCGCTCCTTCTCCCGGTGCCGCGCCCACTCGCAGTCGGGTTTTACCGCCGGGGTCGACCCGATTATATCGCCCATGACCACCCGCTCACCCCAACGGCGTGATCGTCTCTTGAAACATCACGCCCCGCTTTGCGAGTTCGTCCATGATGAAATCGTAGCATCGCGGCTCCCGCCCGATGAACTCCGGCGGCGAAACACCCTTTCGCTTCCAAAGACCCTGGGCCACCAGCCGCACGCCCGCCGTGCACGTGAAGCCTGTGGTGCGGGCCATCGACGTGGTGCCCGTACCCCGATCGAAGCGATCGACCATCTCGAAACTCCGGCGCAGCCGGCGACCCTCCTTCGCGCCCTCGACGATCACTCGCATCGCCGTGAGGTCCTCCTCGCCAGGACCGAACTGCCATGAAGGGAACAGGAGATGTGACGTGACGTCGAGCGGCTTCACGCGGATGCCACCGACCTCGATCGGTTCGGTGCCAAAGAAACCGCTTTCGCGCAGAACCCGGATCTTCTCGATGTGCCCTGGGTAGCGCATCGTCTTCTCGATCATGAAAGGCACCTTGACGGTCACGAGGAGCGACCGAAGCCCATCCGTATTGAACGCCTCGAGAGTTCCCACCTCGGGGAACTCGACAAACTCCGGCTCGGAGAGGGCCGGCATCGTGACCATCCGGCCAGCCGCGACGTAGCGTGCAGGGCGGGTGTACTCCTCGAGCACGTCGCTCGGCGAGAACGGCGCCTTGTACTCCCACGGCCACGTGCGCACGGCAGGCAGGCCACCGACGTAGCAGATGAAGCGGTCGACCTGGTCAAAGTCGGTCTCCATCCGGCCGAGGATGAGGTTGGAGCACCCCGGTGCGATCCCGCAGTCGACCACGGCGCATACGCCGTGCTGACGGGCTAGAGCGTCGAGTGCCAGAGCGTCTTCCGAGAAGAACGAGATGTCCACGATGCTCTTGCCGGCCTCGATCACCGCTTTCAACGCCGCGAAACCCATGTGGCCCGGCACCGCGCCGACTACGAGGTCGTTCCCATCCACGACCCGTCGGATCGATCCCGCGTCCGAGAGATCGGCGCGCACCGTCGTGAGTCCCACGACACCCTCGAGACGCCCCAGCACCTTCGCCGAGACATCCGCCACCGTGACATCGAACTCGCCGTCCCTGGCGAGATCCCTCGCCATCACGCCACCCACCAACCCACCCCCGAGCACCACAACTCTCATCTTCGATCCCTCCCGACTCCGCGCGAAGTGTAGCGTGGAGAGACCAACGCTGGAGACCGAAGCGAGAACGCAGTTGGGTGTCGCTTGGCACTTTCCGACAAGATCGGCTACACCCTCCTCCTGTGAGCGCCCGCACCGGATCACGGTGCTACCATCCCGCCATGTTCAGGAGAATAGCCGTCTCGTGCATTTTTCTGGCCGGTGCGTTCCAGTTGGTGGCTGCCGAAGAGCCTGGAGTTCTTTCCGTTACCGCCGCACAACGGTTCGCCGACCTCGCTCTCGCCTGTGTCCACAAGGAGTACCCCAACAAGATCTCCCACGTCCTCGCGAGCGACGCCGACGTGAAGCCCCCCCGCGAGCTAACCCCTGCTTTCTGCGGGTGCTTCGACTGGCACTCGGCGGTTCACGGCCACTGGCTGCTGGTGCGGCTGATGCGCACATTCCCCGACGCACTGTTCGTTCCGAAGGCGCGGGTCGCGATCTCACAGAGCCTAACGGCCGCGCACATCGCCTCCGAGGTGCGCTACCTGGAGGCTCCCGGGCGCTCGGACTTCGAGCGTCCCTACGGCCTTGCCTGGCTCCTTCAGCTCGCCACCGAAATCAGGGAGTGGGACGATCCCCAGGCGCGTGAGTGGGAACAGGCTCTCCGACCGCTCGAGCGCGCTTCGGCCGCTCACATCAAGGCGTGGCTGCCCAAGCTCTCGCACCCGATCCGGATCGGCGAGCACAGCCAGACCGCCTTTGCCCTCGGTCTGATCCTCGATTGGGCGCGGACGACCGGGGACGACGAGATGAGGTCGCTCATCGAGAAACGCACCCGCGACTACTACCTCGCCGACCGCGATTGTCCTATGGCATACGAGCCGTCCGGGCAGGACTTCCTGTCACCCTGCCTGGCCGAGGCCGACCTGGTGCGCCGCGTTGTCTCGCGGACTGAATTCGCGGCGTGGTTGGGGGCGTTCCTGCCGAGACTGCCGCTCGACGGCTCGACGTCGTGGTTGCAGCCCGCGGTGGTGACCGACCCGGCCGACGGCAAGCTCGCTCACCTCGACGGCCTCAACCTGTCCCGGGCCTGGATGCTCGAGGGGATCGCTGCGGGCTTGCCAACTGCCGATCCGCGCGTCGCGACCCTGCGTGCCACGGCCGCCGCTCATCGCGATTCGGGACTGGCAGTGGTCACAGGTGCACACTACGAGAGCGGGCACTGGCTGGGCAGCTTCGCCGTCTACCTGGTCACCGGCCGCGGCCTCCCAAAAGCGCCCTGACGAAAAAGCCTGCCCCGCGTTCAGGGGCGCAGAGGTCTAAGGCGAGTTCAGAGTGAAGAGTGAAGAGTTGAAAGACCAAGAAACAACGCGGCACAATCGATCCCGGTTTTTGAACTCTTCACTCTTCACTCTCAACTCTTAACTTGCGTCTTAAGCGGCGAACCTTCGAACAGCCTCGCAGGAGCTACTGCCAGCGGAAGAGTCTCAGGGCCAGTGCGAAGCTCACCGCTCCCCACACCGCCATCACGGCAATGGCCTGCCAACTAGCCACGAGGGGCGCGCCGTCATTGATCACCGAACGCAGGGCATCGTTGAGGGCTGTCAGGGGCAGCGCACGGATGAAACGGTGCGCCGCCACGGGGAAGCGCTCGTACGAGAAGAAGGTGCCCGACACTAGCCACATCGGCAGCTGGACCAGGTTCATCCAGCCCGAAACGCCCTCGACCGTTCTTGGCCTTGCCGCCACGAGAAGGCCGATGCCCGCGAAGGTCAGCGATCCCAGCAACGAGATCATCACAAGGTCTAGGATCGAGCCCCGCACCTCCACGCCGAACAGCAACCAGCCGAACCCCACCACGACCACCACCTCGAGAACGAGGCCGACGAGCCGCGAGAACATGAACGAGAGCAGGTAGTGGGATCGCCGCATCGGGGTGGCGGCAAACCGCTTGAGGAGCTTGCGCGTTCGAGCCTGCACCACCGCGAACCCGAGCCCCCACATCCCGCTTCCCATCAGGTTGAGGCCGATGAGCCCCGGGATCAGGAAGTCGATGTACCGGTTGCCCGGCTGGGCAACCCGTTCCTCCCGCGAGTCCAAACGGTCGGGCCGCCCAAGGGCTCGCTGGAGCGCGTCGTCCACCGCGAGGCGGGCGGCACGTCCCTCGGGCCGAGTCGCGTCGTAGCGATACGTCACGGAAAGAGGCCGCCGGTCTTTCTCGGGCGAGCCCTCCACGACCACGTCAACTTTGCCGGACCGCAGTGCCCGCGTCGCCTCGGCTGAGGCGACGACCGACACCGTCAGGTCGGCCGTGCCTGTGAGCAGCGCGGCGAGCCGCTCAACCGCGGGATCCGTGCGCACAACCGCCACGCGCAGTTTCTCCACCGGCTTGGTCCGAAAAGCGATGCCGAGCGCGACCGCGAGGAGCACCGGAAAGATGAAGACCCAGAACACTGCCTCCGGCTCGCGGAGGAATTCCAGCAGTCGCGCACGCGTGAGTTCCACAAGCGGGTGGGGGCGCGGGATGGGAGGCCTACTCATCGCGCAGCGCCCTCCCCGTCATGCTCACAAAGACGTCTTCCAGCGTGGCCTGATGTGTGGCGAGGCTTTCGAGAACGACCTCCTGCCGTTCGATCTCTGCGAGGAGCGCCGGGAGCGCCTCTCCGATCCGGCGCACGCTTAGCTTCCAGGTGCCCTCGGTGCGAACGACGCTACTCACTCCGACCAGGCCGGTCATAACCTCGGGCGACAAATCCGGACGCACTCGAAACTCCACGATCTGCTCGGCCCCGAGCGACGCCACTAGGGCCGCAGGCCGGTCGAGCGCCAGGATCTTCCCGTGGTCCATGATCGCGACGCGGTCACAGAGCCGCGCCGCTTCCTCCATGTAGTGGGTCGTCAGGAGGACCGTACCGCCACGCGACCGGAACCGTTCCACAACCTCCCAGACCTTGAGGCGTGCCTGGGGGTCGAGCCCTGTCGTCGGCTCGTCCAGAAAGAGCAAATCCGGATCGCTGACCAGCGCACACGCCAGAGCGAGCCTCTGCTTCTGGCCACCCGACAGCTTGCCGACCCACGCGTGCCGTTTCTCCTCCAGTTCGACCGTTGCGATGATCTCGCCCAGCGGTCGGGACCGTGCGAAGAAGCTCGCAAAGAGCCGCAGTGTCTCCTCGACCGTGAGTTTCTCGCCGAGTTGCGTCTCCTGGAGCTGCACACCCAGACGCTCGCGCAGCGCATGCTCCGACCCGCTCCCCCAACGGGTGCCGAGCACCTCCACGATACCTTCGTCCGGTCGGGTCAGACCCTCGAGGATCTCCACCGTTGTGGTCTTCCCTGCACCGTTGGGCCCAAGCAGACCGAAGCACTCGCCCCGACGGACAGCAAGATCCACGCCTGCCAGAGCCACAACGTCCTCATATTGCTTGACGAGACCGACGCAGCGGGCGGCTACCCCGCCCGCCGACGACGGGTTCGGGAGAGGATCCGAAGGAGCCACGGGATGGAGTTTCATCGTTGTCCCCTCTTGGCAGCGTGTGCGCGCCCGGCGCACCGTCGGTCCAGAGACCTGCTATCAGGATACCGGGTTCACACCAGCGTTGCCCTTTTAGGACCACGGGGCTCGGACCACGGTCTTCCCGGCGGCGCGCCGGCCAAGTCGGTGAGACTCGCTTTGTAACCTGGATCACAGGGGGCGCCCTCAGATTGATGCCGGAGTCTTGCTGATGGCGACCTGTCCTTATACTGCAGACGAGAGGCATTCCGCAGACCCTCAGAAAGGGGCGCGGGAGGGAGGTTCGTGATGAGCCGCTCGATGGTCATGAGCACCGTGCTGTGCGTTTCTGCTGCCCTCCTCGGCGGAGTGCCGATCGCCGACGCCGCCGGTCCGCTGACGATCACCCCGAGTGCCAACCCCGTTCCGGCCGGGGTTGAAGTTTCGTTCCAGATCTCGCCCAAGGTGACCGTAGCCGGTGATTCGGTGACGTTTTCATTCGGTGACGGTACAACGGGATCGATCGACTTCGCGATGGCGTGTACGCTGTTCGGGGGGTGCGCCTCGATCGCGCATACGTATGCCGGAGCCGGCGTCTTCCTCGTGAGCGCGACCGGAACCGCCGGCGGTACAGCCGTCTCCGGCAGCGTGCAGGTCACGGTCACCACCGGCACCGCCGACAACGAACTCTTCGTGGGCACCGGAGCGCACAAGGTCGGGTTCAATAACGTCAACTGGAGAACCGACCTCGAGATCCAGAACCCAGGCCCGGGGAACGCCACATACGTCCTCGCTTTGTTGATCCGCGACGCCGACAACTCGAGTCCAGCGTTCCAGGCCCAGTTCACCCTCGATTGGGGCCGGACCGTGCGCTACACCGACGTTCTGGCGACCGTGTTCGGCTTGTCGGACGGCGCGGCAGCGCTGCGCGTCACCCCGATGAAAGGGACGATAATCGTGAACAGCCGGACGTACAACCAGCTCCCCTCGGGCACGTATGGCCAGTTCGTCCCAGCGATTCCCCGGTCGGAGGCGATCGCCTGGGGTCAGGACGCTCGTCTCATCGGTCTCTCGCACGACCCCTCGCTGGCCGCCGGCTACCGCACGAACATCGGCCTCGTGAACTTGAGCCCGGCGCCGATCACCGTGGAGGTCGACTTCTACCTCGGCGCCGGAGGGTTCCTCGGCACGCTCAGCTACGACCTGCTCCCCTTCGAGTTCATCCAGACCGACAAGGCTTTTGAGAAGGTCACGCAGGACAGGGTCGACGATGGCTACGTCTCGGTGAAGACCACAACGGGAGGCGCGAAGTTCCTCGCCTACGCCTCGGTCATCGACAACATCACCGGGGACCCCACGTACGTGCCGGCGATCATCCTCCCGTAACGCGGCCGTTACCGCAGCTCAACCGGCCTGCCGACGACCGGTCAACCTGAGAAGGCTCAGCTGGAAGCCGGAGGAACCGCAATGAAGCTGAGTCGATCGACGAACTTCGGGTTGACCGCTCGGGCCTCGGCGAGGACGGTCGCTGCTTCCTCCTTGGCACCCGACGCTTGCAGGGCTCGCGCCAAGACGACGCGGTTGATGATCTTCAGTATCCCCAAGGGGAGGCCACGGTACGACATCGACTGGTCGGCGAAGCGGAAGCGCTCTGCGGCCCTCGCGGGCTCCCCGCCGACGAGCAACCGTGCGCCCTCGATGTGCGCTACGAAAGCTTCGACGTAGCGCCTCCCCGGTTCGCTCGGCAACATCATCGCGAGGTTCTCGCGCGCGCCTTTTTCGACGGCGTCCGCCTCGGCACTACGATTCGTTCGGAGCGCGACCCAGATCTGCAGCGGGTCTTCTCCGCGCTTCATGTCGCCGCAGGAGGCCTGCTGCGCCCTCCACATCCCCTCCCAGTCACCCACAAAGAGGGGCGGCCAGACCGCGATCAGACACCGCATTCCCTTGTACATTGCCGACTTATCACCGCATGGGCTCGCGCTGTCGGCTCGCGCGAGCGCCTGCTTGGCCTCGTCCACCCGTCCGTCCATGAGCGCGAGCCGCACGAGGTGCTCGTACGAATCGCAGAAATCCGGTCGGATGCGCAGCGCTTCTTCCAGTTCCTTTCTTGCCTCGTCGTAGCGGCCCAGCAAGATGAACAGCTCCCCGAGCGAGTCATGCGGGTTGGCCTGATCCGGCGCTATGTACCGGTAGGTCTCGAACATCTTCTGGGCGTCGGCGAACCGGCCCTGTCCCATCTCCAGGTAGCCAAGTTCGTTGTAGGCCGAAACCCGATTCGGGGCGATTTCGACCAGGCGCATGAGCAGGCGGTGCGCCTCGGGCCAGTCCTGACGGGCCGTCGCGATGCCCGACTGCCTCTCGAGGGCGTATGGGTCATCGGGCTTCTTCGCCGCGTACGCGCTCAGGATCCTCTCGGCTGCCGCGGTGTCCTTCTTCAGCCCTGCGCCGGCGTACTGGAGCAAGAAGCGCTCACGGTCGGTGAGCTTCGCCAGGTCGGCTTGCTCGATGGCCTTCAGCAGTCTTGTCGAAGCCGGATCGCTGCTCGGGGAATCGATGGATCTCATCAAGAAGTACTTTGCCATGATGAAGTTAGGATCCAGTTCCGCGGCTCTTGCAAAGTGCGTGCGCGCCTCGGCGACGTAGTACTTCTCGCTGGTTCCGAGCCCCTTCTGGAACTCGGCGAGCGCTTCAGGCGACGAGGTGGTCCACTCCAGGCGCTTCGCCGTCAGCGCCATGACCGCCGCCGCGATCACGACAACGGTAAGTAACACACATGCAATCAGGACGTTGCGTCTCATTCGTCCTCCCAAGCCGAGCGCCGCGAGGGGACTCGCTTCCCGCCCAGGGACACATTGCCCGCACTGGTCATACGAACAAGCGGCTCAAGGGTTTTCACGGCCGCCGTACGCGCACTCAGGGATGGCTGAGAGTCAGCCGCCGGCGGAGGACGTGCGTTGCTTTCGGGACCGGCAGCTCGAGGCGCGAGGGGTGGTCCGGCCCCAGCAGCAGCGCCGGGTGTGCGACCACTCCCGCGGAGGGGTTGTTGAGGTCACCCCCGTCGTTGGGGTTGACCTCGAAACGCAGAGCGTTGGAGCCCGAAACGTCGATCCGGATCGCGTGTCCGGAGTTGAAGACCATCGCGGTGGACCACAGGTCCACGGTGATCTCGGTCGCGACCCCAGGTGTTAGGAAACACTCGCGGTCATCGCCGCACCGCATTCGGGCGCGTTGAATACCGTCGGTGACCAGCATGGAGCGCCCGTCCGGGTACACGTCGGTCAGACGTACGGCGAGGTCGAGGTCCGGCGTGTCGGGTCGGATCCAAACCGTGCATCGAACCCGACCGGTCACGGTCAGCGGCGCGTCGAGCGCGGGCGTGGTGAAGCTCAGTACGTCAGCCCGCGCCTCGATCTCTCGCTGGTCGTAGGGACCGGCCTCACTGGAGAGCTCCTGGCCGCCGATTGTTGACACCGGGTTGGCCGGGTCGGCAAGCAAACCCAGCTCGCCGGCCGCGGACACGACCGCCGTGAGGGCACGGGATGGATCGAGGAAGAAGGACTTCGGGTTTGTCAGGGGCGGCCAGTCAGGAAG